>OLHG01000028.1_pt1 | contig 104510 bp, 89 predicted proteins | sample 1605971 | NCBI WGS metagenome assembly OLHG01 (sample SAMN03283289) | human gut metagenome | biome: human-associated habitat; material: feces | host: Homo sapiens | place: Peru | collected 2012 | reverse complement strand
ATTAAAAACGGGCGAACACAGTTCGCCCCTACGATATAATATAAAAATATAATTGCTTGTAACCATTAATTTGTTGTGATTTAACGGCGGCAGCAAGCCACCGCCCTACACCATTGGAAATACAATTCAATTCGTGCTTCCGCCCCATCTTTGAGGGGGCTGTCATTTTTTTCGCAGAAAAAATGACTGAGGGAGTTTATTCAAAGCTTGATGTAACCTTTTTTACTCCCTCAGTTTCGCTTCGCTTAACAGCTCCCTCTAAGAGGGAGCGGAATGTTTAATATAAATTTCAATTTAATAGTAACCGATAATTGTTTTGTTTTTTCGGTTTGCTGCGGACAGGGGCAAGCCCTGTCCCTACGGTCGCATATAAATTCCGCATAAACAACATTTAGCCTCTCCGAAATGAATCGGGGAGGCTAAACTTTTTTGCCGTCAAGGTGTTATATCGGGCAACATATCATTTTTTTACTCCGCTTTTTCCTCGGGCTTCGGCTCTTTCTTCTCCTCGGTTTTTTCCTTGAAGCTGAATTTGCCGTCCTCGGAATCGCAGATATAAGACTTGCCTTTGACTACCTTGTTTTCGAGCATTTCCTCAGACAAAAGGTTTTCAATCTTATTTTGAATTGCCCTTTTAAGAGGTCTTGCGCCGTAAACCTCGTCAAAGCCTGCGTCGGCAATATCGCTTATTGCCTTATCGGTAAATTCAATACCGATGCCGAGCTCCTCAACACGTTTTTTAAGTGAATCAAGGAGATTTACCGCAATCTTCTTAATATCGTCCTTCTGAAGTCTGTCGAATACGATTATATCATCGACACGGTTCAAGAATTCGGGGCGGAAGGTCTTTTTAAGCTCTCCCATAACAGCCTCTCTGATCTTCTCTTTTTCCATCTTTGCCTCTTCGGAATTTTCCTTTCCCGTGAAGCCGAAGTCGGCACTCTTTTGAGTTATAAGCTTTGCGCCGACGTTTGAGGTCATTATGATAACGCTGTTTTTGAAGTCAACACGTCTGCCCTGCGAGTCGGTAAGAATACCGTCGTCGAGAATCTGCAAAAGCATATTGAATACGTCGGGATGAGCCTTTTCAATCTCATCGAAAAGAACAACCGAATACGGTTTTCTCCTGATTTTCTCGGTGAGCTGACCGCCCTCCTCGTATCCAACATATCCGGGAGGCGAGCCTACCAAACGGGATACCGTGTGCTTCTCCATATACTCGGACATATCAAGCCTTATCATTGCGTTTTCATCGCCGAACAGGGTCTGTGCAAGTGCCTTACAAAGTTCTGTTTTACCTACGCCCGTGGGGCCTAAGAAGATGAATGAGCCAATGGGCTTTTTCGGGTCCTTAAGTCCTGTTCTTGAACGTCTTATCGCTCTTGAAACCGCCTTAACAGCCTCGTCCTGACCTATAATTCGTTTGTGAAGCGTTTCCTCCATATGAAGAAGTCTATCGCTTTCCTGCTGTGTCAGCTGAGCCGTAGGAACGCCCGTCCAAAGAGATACGATTTCCGCAATCTCGTTTTCCGTAACCTCGTCCTTGCTTCTGCCTGCCTTACTCTTCCAGTCCTCTTTTTTCTTTTCAAGGGAGTCTGAAATTTCTTTTTCCTCGTCACGAAGTTTTGCCGCAAGTTCGAAGTCCTGCGAGTTTACCGCACTTAATTTCTCGGCTTCTATATCTTTCTTTTTCTGCTCAAGCTCATGGAGTTCGGGCGGCTCTGTAAAGGCACGAAGCCTTACACGTGAAGCAGCCTCATCAATCAAGTCAATCGCCTTATCGGGAAGGTATCTGTCTGCGATATATCTCACTGACAGTTCAACAGCTTCTTTGATAGCCGAGTCTGTGATTTTTACCTTGTGATGAGCCTCGTATTTATCACGTAAGCCCTTTAATATTTCGATTGCTTCTTCTTTAGACGGTTCGTCAACCATAACAGGCTGGAACCTACGCTCAAGCGCTGCATCCTTTTCGATATTCTTTCTGTATTCCTCGATTGTAGTAGCACCGATTACCTGCAATTCGCCTCTTGCGAGTGAGGGTTTAAGAATATTAGCGGCATCAACCGCACCCTCTGCGCTGCCTGTACCGATAAGCGTATGCACCTCATCTATGAACAGAATAATATCGGGAGACGCCTTAACCTCGTCGATAACCTTTTTAATTCTTTCCTCGAAGTCGCCTCTGTACTTTGTGCCTGCGACCATACTTGTAAGGTCAAGGGAAACAATCTTCTTGTTTTTAAGCGTTTCGGGAACCTCGCCCGATACGATTTTAAGAGCCAAGCCCTCTGCGATAGCCGTTTTACCTACACCGGGTTCACCGATAAGGCAAGGGTTGTTCTTCGTTCTCCTTGAAAGGATTTGGATAACCCTCTCGATTTCGTCGTGTCTGCCGATTACGGGGTCGATTTTGCCCTGACGTGCAAGCTCTGTCAAATCTCTTGAGAATTGGTCAAGTGTTTCGTTGCCTGTGCCCGACTTGCCGTCGTCGTTTGCATTTGTCGAAGAAGTGTTCATAAGCTTCTTTGAAATATCCGACATAATGCTGTCCGCCGTGACGCCGCCACGCTCCAATATCTGATAAGCATAGCAGGAGTCATCGCTTGCTATCGAAAGCAAAATATGCTCCGTGCCTGCAAGGGAGTTACCCGTTCTGCCTGCAAGATAAACCGCATTTTCGATTATTCTCTTGCTTCTCGGCGTGAAGTCCTGCGCACCTAACTGAGTGGGCACACCTACGCCGACTGTCTGCTTAATGTATTCCTCTACATCATCAAAATAAAACTTTCTGCCGGAGAGGACAACGCCCGCAACGGTTGCGGTATCGGACAAGAGACCTAAAAGCAAATGTTCACTGCCTATATAGGTATGACCGAGGTTTTGTGCACACTCAACCGCCTTGTTGAGAGCCTTGTTAGCTTTCTCCGTAAAACCTGTGAATTTGAACATAAAACATCATCCTTTCCTTTTACTTGTAAAACAAGCGGAGAATTAAATCTCCGCCCGTCAATGTCTGTTATAGCCTTTCTCTTACGATTTTTGCCCTCTCGACATCACGCTCTTCAAGACTGAGCGTTTTGCCGACAAAGGCATTTATCGTTGCAGGCTGCATTGATACCATAAGCTCGTTTATTGTTTTAAGGTCTGTTTTTATCATTCCTAAAACAGCACCCAAACGAACCTTAGAGATTAAACTCATAAATTCTTTTGTACTTAATATTCTTGCCGATTTGAGTATTCCGTATGCTCTGAATACCGCATCCTCGGTTTCGATGCTCTTAGACGCTTCCTCCCGAGCCGCACGTTCCTGAGCCGCCAGCTGAAGAGTAATTGTTTTAAGATTGTCGATTGCCGATTTCTCGCTTATTCCGAGCGATACCTGATTGCTCAACTGATAAAGGTCGCCCATAGCCGACATACCCTCGCCGTAAGCTCCTCTGATTGTAAGACCGAGCTTTGAAACGGTTGAGGCAAGCGAGCCTATCTGACCTTTTGCGGTAAGTGCCGGTAAATGGAGCATCACAGAGGCTCTCATACCCGTACCGAGATTTGTCGGACATTGGGTAAGATAACCGAGCTTTTCGTCAAACGCATATTTGAGCGATTGGTTGATTTCCGTATCGATTTTATCCGCAAGCTCATATGCTTCCTTGAGTGCAAGACCCGATTTCATAACTTGAATTCTGATATGGTCCTCCTCGCAAAGCATTATGCTTATATCCTCGTTGTCGGACATAAGCAATGCTCTCGCATCGGAATTTGACGCAAACTCGGGACTGATAAGATGCCTCTCCGCAAGGGAAACTATCTGCGAACGGGTAAGAGTTTTAAGCTCTGTATAGGTAAGGTTTTCCTTGCCGTCCAAAGCATCTCTTATTTTCTCGTTTACTTCGATTTTGCTCTTGTTGTCAAGGCGAACGGGGAACGGATAATCTGCAAGGTTTCTCGCAATTCTTATCCTCGTTGAAATGACTATATCGTTGTGGTCGCCCTCGCCGATGTACCATTTACTCATTTATTTTTCCTCGCTTTCCATTTCTTTAATCTTATCCCGAAGCTCTGCGGCTTTTTCGTAATCCTGCGATTTTACCGCTTCGTCAAGCTCATCCTGTAATTTTTCCTTTTCGGTCTTATCCGGCACCTCTACAATGCAGTTCGGGATTTTTCCCTCGTGACTTGTTCTGCCGTGAAGCCTTTCAAGCGACGGTAAGAGCTTATCGTAAAAGGTTGAATAGCAATCGCCGCAACCGATTTTACCGCTTCTTACTATATCGTTAAAGGTGCTTCCGCATTTATCGCAGCGAAGTGATCTTCCGCCGAGACCTGCCATAACAGGCTCTGAGAAGAAGGAACTTAACATATCCGAAAAATTAAATCCGAAGTCCGAAAAAACTCCGTCATAGCCGAGACTCTTTGCACAGTCAGAGCAAAGATGAGCCTCTGTCGCCTCGCCGTTTACGATTGTTTTTATATGAGTGATAGCCTCATTTTTTTTACAGTTCTGACACAACATAATTATCTCTCCTTTTTATTTCATTGTGCTCAGAAGCATCTGTTTGAACATTGACGCTCTGAATTTGTTTCTGCTTTCCTCGGGCAATTCCTTATAAATATTGTCCGATACAGCTGTCATGATAAGCTTTGCCTGTTCGTCGGTTAAAAGCCCTCTGTCGTGAAGATTTGTTACGTTAGCCTTACAGGTTTTTCCGTCAACGCTTTCACCGATTGAATTTATAAGATGCATTTTCAATGTCGATAGATCATACTGTGCTCTTGTAATTCTGATATATCCGCCGCCGCCTCTTTGACTTTCGACGATATATCCTCTCTCGGGTGTGAAGCGTGATGAAATAACGTAATTTATCTGACTCGGTACGCAGCCAACTCTTTCCGCAAGGTCATTTCGGCGAATTTCTGCGCTTGTTCCGTCCGTTTCAAGCATTTCGATTATCATATTCGCTATTTCTTTACTGAGATTCATTTGATTATCGCCTCTCTTTGACTTTGACTTTCTTTGACCTTTGTGATTATTATTATAGCCGACTTTTTCTTACAGTCAAAGGTCAAAAATGGTCAAATTTTCTCGTTTTCGGCGTGTGACAGAGTATTTTCTTTAATTTTCTTCGATTTTCTAACAATTTCAAAAATTTTTATTTTTTTTATAATAGCCTAAAGGTCAAATTTTTTAATCTGCCTTTAACACATTTTTTCATCCCGTCATAATATGTAATGATGAACGATGAAGGGAGGCACCACAGTGAACAACTTTTTCAATAACAACTGTCTTTTGATTCTCATTATCATCATTATCTTACTCTCTGATAATGACAACGGTTGCGGTTGCAACAGAACAGGCTGCTGCTAAAAAACTGCTGCTAAGCACAAAAAAGGCTGTCATCAATAGATGACAGCCGATTTTTTTGTTTGTGTTATTCGATTGTGATTGTTTTAATCGCTTTGGTCGGGCAAGCCTCAACACATTTTCCGCAATTGGTACATTTGGAAACGTCAACCGAAGCAACGTTGTTTTCAACCGTAACAGCCTGTGATTCGCAGACCTTAACGCATTTCATACAGCCGATACAACCGACATCGCAAGCCTTACGGGTAAGTGCGCCCTTGTCCTGATTTCTGCAAGTAACCGTAGCAAAGGACTTGTGCAAAGGCATAAGCTCGATAAGATTTTTCGGGCAAACCGACATACATTTTTTACAAGCCTTACAGAGCATCGGGTCAACCCTTGCAACACCGTCGCAGATTTTAAGAGCGCCGTATTCACATTCCTTTACGCAGTCGCCGAAGCCGATACAACCGTATATACAATTCTTCGGTCCGCCGAAAAGCTGAGAAGCCAATTTACAACTCTGCACGCCTGCATATTCAAGCTTGTTGCCGTTGTGCGAGGATGTGCCGTTACATCTTACAAACGCCGCCATAGGCTCAACGCTCTCCGCTTTAACACCTAAGACCTCTGCAATGCCCTTTGCAGCCTCCGAGCCGCCGGGAGCACAAAGATTTGTCTTGGTGGTTTCGCCCTTTGAAAGAGCCGAAGCGTAGCCGTCACAGCCTGAAAAGCCGCATGCACCGCAGTTCGCACCCGGTAAGCACTCTCTGATTTGTTCAGCCTTTTCATCCTTGGGTACAGCCATAACGACCGAAGCAATCGAAAGACCTATGCCCGCTATAAGACCGATAGCGCAGACAAGTATAACCGCCGAAATAATTCCGTTCATAACTCTACCCCCTTAACCGAACATATTCTCAACAAGTCCCGTAAAGCCGAGGAACGAGAGAGATGTGAGGCTTGCCGATATAAGAGTTATCGGAAGTCCCTGCAGGAATTTCGGAACGTCGCAGCTTTCAAGCTTTGAACGAACTCCTGCAAACATAACCATCGCAACCATAAAGCCGAGACCTGCACCGAGGGTGTTTATCATAGCGTGCGAGAATGAATAACCGTTGTCGATATTGAGTATCGTAACGCCCAGAACCGCACAGTTTGTTGTGATAAGCGGAAGATAAATTCCGAGTGAGCTGTAAAGAGCCGGAATGTACTTTTTAAGCACGATTTCAACAAGCTGAACAAGTGCCGCAATAACCAAGATAAACACGATAGTCTGGAGATAACCGAGACCGTGATTGTCAAGGAACGTGTTAAGCGGATATGTTACAGCCGAAGAAAGAAGCATTACGAAGATAACCGCAAGGCTCATTCCGACAGCCGTGTTAAGCTTCTTCGATACGCCCAAGAACGGACAGATACCGAGGAACTTTGAAAGAATGTAGTTGTTTGTAAGAATTGCCGTTAAAAGGATCGAGAAAAATATTTTCATTATTTTTCAACCTCCTTTTCTCCGCATTTTTCGCCTGCCGCAAGTTTTTCACAGCTTGAAGCCATCGGACAAGCCTTACAGCCGCCGAGCGTTGCCTTTTTGCCGCCGCCTGCTTCTGCAAGCTTGTTAGCGCAAGCCATTACAAGACCGAAAACGAAAAATCCGCCGGGTGCCAATACAAATATAGTCATAGGCGGTATGCTTTCGGGGAGAATTGCGTGACCGTAAAGTGAGCCTGAACCGATGAGCTCTCTGATAGTGCCCATAATTGCAAGCGCACAGGTAAAGCCGACGCCCATTCCCAAGCCGTCGAGAGCCGAAGCCACAACGGAGTTCTTACCTGCAAATGCCTCTGCTCTGCCGAGGATGATGCAGTTTACGACGATAAGCGGAAGATAAACGCCGAGCTGTTCGTCGAGGGATGGCAAGAATGCCTTTACAAGCATCTGAACGATTGTAACGAAGCCTGCGATAATTACGATATAGCAAGGAATTCTGACCTTTTGCGGAATTACCTTACGAAGTGCCGAAATAACAATGTTTGAGCATACGAGGACTATCATAGCCGAAATTCCCATACCGATAGCACTCTCAAGCGAGGTTGTTGTCGCAAGGGTCGGGCAAGTACCGAGTACAAGTCTCAAAACGGGGTTTTCCTTGATAATACCCTTTGTAAACTCATGTCCGAGTGATTTCTTATCAGCCATTTGCCTCACCTCCTGCCGTTTTGTACAAATCCAAAGCCGTATTTACCGCCGAGGTAACTGCTTTAGAGGTTATTGTCGCACCTGTCAAAGCCTGAATTTCATTGTCTGACGGTGTGCCTGTCTTGATAACGGAAATTTCCGAATTTTTGTCCTTATACTGATTTAAGAACTTATCGTTTTTAGCGTTCATACCGAGTCCTGCCGTCTCGCTTATCGAGAGAACGGTAACACCCTTAACGCTTCCGTCGTTGCCTATGCCGACCATAATATCAATGTCTCCGCCGTAGCCCTTAGCCGAGGTCAGGAACACATAGCCGATTTTTTCCTCGGACTGCGAAAGTCCCTCGTAATATGTATACTGTACGCCGTCCTTTTCAACCGTCTTTTCGTCCGAAAAGCTTTCGGCGTCGCTCAATACTACTTTTTTAGCCTCGTTCTGTCTCTCGGCGGCAAGCTCGTCGATTTTCGGAGCGGTTACCATATTTGTAACAGCCAAAAGAGCCGTAACGACAAGGCAGATTATAAAGAGTGAAGCGGCAGGAACTATAATTTCTTTTGCGTTTAACTTTTTCATTTTGCCGCCTCCTCTTTTTTAATCTTCTCCTTAATGAAGCCAAACGGCTTTTGTGCCGTAAGATTATCAATGTGAGGAACAAGAATGTTCATAAGAATAATCGAGAACGATACACCCTCGGGGAGTGAGCCGAAAATTCTGATAAGCGAGGTTATGATACCGCAACCGATTGCGAAAATTACCTTGCCTCTGAAGTTTATCGGCGAGGTGGTGTAGTCGGTAGCCATAAACACAGCACCGAGCAAGAGTCCGCCTGCCATAAGCTGATAGAGTACAAACGGAACGCTGCCCTTGCCTACGATAAGCATAATAACGGCAACGGTGCCGATATAGAAAAGCGGAATTGTCGGTGAGATAACTTTTCTGATAAACAGATAAAGCGCACCTAAAATAATCGCCGCCGCACAGGTTTCGCCGAGACAGCCGCCACGAACGCCGAAGAACATTTTTGCAAGCTCGGGAAGCTCGGGACTGTTCAAGGTCTGTGCGATACCATCTGAATTATACTTGCCTGCAAACTGTGCCAAAGGAGTTGCCGTTGTAACTGCGTCAAGTGTTTTAATTCTCCACGCAAACGGAGCAACATAGTTGTTTACATAGGTCGGGAATGAGGTCATAAGAACAATTCTGCCGACCAATGCGGGGTTTACAAAGTTCTGACCTATACCGCCGAAGAACTGCTTTACAACGATTATCGCAACTGCGTCGCCGATAATAACCATCCAAAGCGGAATTGTCGAGGGCAGGTTGAACGCAAGCAAAATGCCTGTAACAACTGCCGAAAGGTCGCCTATTGTATTTTCTCTTTTCATAGCCTTACGGCTTAAAAACTCAAACAAAACGCAGAATACCACGCTCGTCAAGGTTACAAGAAGCGCTCTGAAACCGAAAAGCACTACCGACAGCACAAGTGCCGGCATAAGCGCAATAACAACATCGAGCATTATTCCTCTTGTTGTGTCAACGGTTCGTCTGTGCGGCGAAGCGCTGACGGTCAATTTTCTCTCCTCGCTCATTTCTGCGCCCCCTCTCTGATGATTGCTTTCGCATTTCTCATATACTGAACAAGCGGTCTGCCTGCGGGACACGAATAAGCGCATGAACCGCATTCCATACAAACCATTGCGCCGTATTTCTGAAGTGCGTCAATATCCTTTACCCTTGCAAAGCGTTCGATTTTTGTCGGCATAAGGCTCAAAGGACAAGCCCTTGCACATCTGCCGCAGGAAATACAATCCGTTTCGGGTTTGATGCTGACATCCTTTTTGCCGAGCACAAGAATTGCATTATTGCTCTTTAATACGGGTGTGTGGGTGTCGATAATCGAAGTACCCATCATAGGACCGCCTGCAATGATTTTGACGGGATCCTCTTTATATCCGCCGCAACGGCTTATTATGTAATCGATTTCCGTGCCGACGGGAACTCTTATGTTCTGAGGCTCTAAAATCGCCGAACCGTCAACCGTCATTGACCTTGAAACAAGCGGTTTACCTGTTTTGCAGTATCTTGACAAAAATGCCGCCGAAGCCACATTCATTACAACACAGCCGACATCTGCCGGAAGCTTTCCGGGCGGTACTTTTCTGCCTGTTGCCGAGAGAACCATCATTTTCTCCGCACCCTGCGGATACTTTGACTTCAAGGTCATAACCTTGATTTCGTCGTTTTCGTCCTCTTTCTCGGCTATTCTTTCAAGCACCTTAATAGCCTCTTTTTTGTTGTCCTCGACCGCTATAATACATTTCTTAAAGCCGAGCATTTCCTTTACAAGATGAACGCCGTTGAAAACGTCCCATGAGTTATCAAGGCACTCACGGTAGTCAACCGTGATAAACGGCTCGCACTCGGCGGCGTTGATTATAAGCGTGTCAATTCCTGCATCGGGCTTAAAGCCTAACTTGACGTGTGTCGGGAAGCCCGCACCGCCGAGACCTACAAGTCCCGAAGCCCTTACAGCCTTTAAGAAGTCCTCTCTTGTGTCGATATTCGGCACCTCAAGACCCTCATAAAGAGCGTTTTCGCCGTCATTTTCGATAATTACCGCCTGAGTTTTCATACCCGTTGCGGTTCTTATCTCCTTTACAGCGGTTACCTTGCCCGAAACAGATGAATGTATAGGCGCAGAAACAAATTTGTCCGTATCTCCTATGAGCTGACCTACCTTTACCGTGTCGCCAACCTTGACAACAGGCGTACAGGGTGCGCCGATATGCTGACTCATCGGAAGCGTGACAAAATCAGGTGCTTCAATTCGTCTTACAGGCATATCCTTGGTGTTCTTGTCATGTGAGACCTTCACTCCGCCCCGTACTTTTTTGACGGGTTTAATGATTTCAGAGTGCATTTATTTTCCCCCTTTTCGAGTGATAGTTTCGGTTACCTTTTCGAGAGCAGGCATAACCGCCCTCAAAACTGTTCCCGTTACAGCACCTGTTACGGTGCCGCTTATAAGCAACACGGGCGCATATCCCAATACGGATAAATTGCCCGCAGTTATAATCGCAACAATCAGCTGACCGAAATTATGCACAAGAGCGCAGATAATTCCGATTGCCATATATCCTGTTTTCTTCGAAAGCTTAAAAAGCAAATACATTGTAACGGTGCTGAGTGTTCCTCCGCAAAGGCTCATAAAAAAAGCCGTTACCCCTCGGGTTATGCCTGCAAACAGCGCCTTTATAAAGGTAATTGCAAGTGCGCTCACAATTCCCATTGACGAAGCCGCAAACATGGTGGCAATATTCGAAAAGCCCATTTTTGCCCCCGGCGGCATAAAAGCCACGGTCGGAATAAGCCCCTCAAGATACGAGAGCGTCAGCGCAACCGCCGACAGCACCCCGAACAATGCAATTTTATAGGTATTATTTTTCATATCAATAGGTCACGGCATCAAAGCTTGTCTTTTCCCCTTTTACAGAAAGCACGGTTTTATTCGGCAAGCAAGCCGAAACGTCGCCCGAATTTTTAAGCTTTCCGCTTTTAATACAGGTCTTATCCTTGCAGTCGCTTTCGAGAAAATAAGCCTCGCCGTTTTCAATTTTTATTTTAATGCTGTTATCGAGTGTAATTTCATTGTCAACCGACAGTTTATCGTGATACACGGTGTCGCCGTCAATTGTTACCGTAACGTATTTTTCGCCGCCGTTTATGATTTTCGGAATAAGCACCGAAAGCAAAATCAGCACGCCGATTACCGCAAACAATATCAAATCACGGCGGGAAATGAGCTTTCTTTTCATATCATTCCACCGTAAAATCCTTGTCGGTCAGGGTGAACGAGTCTTGAAGTCCGTCCGAAACGCTGACGGTTTTATCGGTGTACACAAAAACAGCCTCCGCATTGTATTTCTGCAAAATCGGATACGAAGCCGCTTCGCCCAAAACAAAGCAAACCGTTGACAGAGCGTCGCTTTCAAGCCCCGAATGAGCAACCACCGTGACAGAGCAAAGTCCGTTGTCGGCAGGATTACCCGTTGTGAGATTCAAAAGATGATGATAGGTAACGCCGTCCTTTTCAAAAGTCTTTTCATAGCTTCCCGAGGTCGAAACGAAGCAGGAGCTAAGCTTGAGCGTTGCAAAGGTGTCGTTGACCTCGCCGAACGGATTGCGAATACCGATTGTGAAATTATCCTTGCCCGACGGCTTACCGTAAAGAGCAAGACTTCCGCCGACAGACACAACTGCACCCTTTATTTCCTCATGCGAGAGAAGAAGGTCAACCGCCTTGTCGCAAGCAGCACCCTTGCCGACCGCACCGAGATTTAATATCTGACCCTGCTTTGCCTTTAAGGTAAGAGTGCCCCTGTCAAGCTCAAGCGTAGAGTCGTCGCAAAGAGGGATAGCCGATTTGATTTCCTCATCGCTCGGAACATTGAAATTGTCCGTATCAAATCCCCAGAGTTCGGTCAATGCGCCCGAGGTTACAGCGACCTTTTTGCCCGACAGGGAAAAAAGCTCTTTCGTATTTTCGACAACATCAAAAAGCTCACGGCTGACTTTTACGCCGTTTGAAAGGCTTTGATTTGCCGAATAAAGCTCGGCTGACTTGTCATTTTTTGAAATAACCTTGTCGAAGCGTGAAATTTCGGCTGTGATTTCGTCACACACGCTCTGACCTGCCTTAGAATTATTAGAATAGGTCTTAACGCTTACAACGCTGCCCATAGCAAAGGAGGAAGCCTCCTGCACCTTGCCTGCGCCCGAACAAGAAGAAAAAGCGAATGTAATTGAAAAAAGGATAAGGAAAACGGCAATTTTCTTTATCTTCATACTTACACCCACTTTTCGACATTATTACATTACATTATTATATTATAATTTTAGCCAATGTTCAAGAATTGTTATATAAATAACAATATTATATAAGCTATTGTGTATTATATATGTTTTGTGCTAAAATCTATATGAGGTGAGATTATGTTTTCCGATTACTATATGCCCGTCAGAGTTTTTTCGGGCAAAGATGCAATTTTCAGAAACAAGGACGTTTTCACAAAATACGGCACAAGGTGTCTTATCGTATGCGGTAAAGGCTCCTCCGTCGCAAGCGGCGCTCTTGAGGACTTAAAAACTGCTTTGGACGAGGCTTCGGTTGAGTACACGATATTCGACGGTATAACACAAAATCCGCTTACAACCGACTGTCAAAACGCAGGTCAGGTGGCAAGGGATTTCGGCGTTGAATATATCATAGGCGTCGGCGGAGGCAGTCAGCTTGACGCTTCTAAGGCAATAGCCGTCTATGCCTCGAACAAATTTTTGTCGGCAGACGATATATATACGGGAGACTCTATGCTTCCTCCCCTGCCCGTAATTTTGGTGGGCACGACCTCGGGTACGGGAAGTGAGGTAACCGGCGTTTCGGTGCTTACAAACGAAAGCGGAAGAAAAAAGAGCGTAAGCGGTGAAAACTACTATGCTAAGGTTTCCTTTGCAGACCCGAAGTACACCTATTCTATGCCTATGGGCGTTACGGTTTCGACGGCAATCGACGCTTTTTGCCACGCAGTCGAAAGCCTTTTATCCAATAAATCGGGCGAGCAATCAAAGATGTATTCGAAGCGTGCTATCCCGTCAATTTGGAATTCGCTTACAAAAATGGCAAAAACAAACGAGCTTCCCGACAAGGACACAAGAGATGAGCTGTACACCTGCTCACTTTTTGCGGGACTTGCGATAAATTCCACAGGCACCTGCTATCCGCACACCCTCGGCTACACGCTCACGGAGGATTACGGCTTACCGCACGGACTTGCCTGCGCAGTTTTTCTGCCGTCATTCGTAAAGCGTGCGCTTGAATATAAAAACGCAGAGGCTACGGAGTTTCTTTCAATGATAAATATGAATTATCTTGAATTTGAACGCACGGTTTTCTCGATTGTCAAGGCAGATGATATTTCAATGACAGACGAGCAAATCAAAGCCTATTGCGAGCGTTGGGAAAACGTCAAGAACTTTATAAATTCCCCCGGCGGATTTACCGTAACGGACGCAGAAAGCGTTCTTTCAGAGCTGTTTTTGAAAAACTGAATTTTACATAAAAGCACCCCCGATTACGAATTATTATCGCAATCGGGGGTAATTTTATTTTGTTCTGTTTTATAATCAGTTTTTAGCTTCAACGGGCATTTTGTTCTTTGTAACGCTTTTAATTACAAACATTACAGCGACTGTAACGACAGCCATTACGGGAAGAACAACATACCACTTCTGAACGAAGCCTGCAAGGATATAGCCGACAAATGAAATTGCGGCAACTGTTATAGAATACGGAATCTGCGTCGAAACGTGGTTGATGTGCTGACACTGTGCGCCTGCCGAGGACATAATCGTTGTATCCGAAATCGGAGAACAATGGTCGCCGCAAACAGAGCCTGCAAGGCAAGCCGACATACCGATAATGCCTATCTCACTGCCTACGGGGAAGATTGCGATAACAATCGGAATGAGTATGCCGAACGTGCCCCAAGATGTGCCTGTCGCAAAGGAAATTGCAACCGCAACAAGGAAGATAATCGCAGGGAGGAATTTGTCGAGTGCTCCTGCGGATTCAAGCGCAGTCTTTACGAAAACGTCAGAGTCTAGAAGTCCCGTCATATTTTTAAGAGTTGTAGCAAGCGTCAAAATGAGAATTGGAGGCACCATTGCGATAAAGCCCTTAGGAATGCAATCGAAAGCCTCTTTTGCAGGAACAAGACGTCTTGCGATAAAGTATGCGATGGTTACGACAAGTGCGATCATTCCGCCCCACGGAAGTCCCTCTGTGGCATCCGTGTTTGAGAATGCGCTTACAAAGCTCTCACCGTCAAGAATTCCGCCCTTATACACAAGTGCGAACACGCATACGACTATAAGCACGATAATCGGGAAGATAAGGTCAATTACCTTGCCCTTTGAGGTAGCAGGCTCCTCGTCCTCGCCGACCTTTTCGCCGAATGTGAACAAATCGCCTTTGTTCATAGCGTTGTACTCGTGAAGCTTCATCGGGCCGTAGTCAAATTTCATTGCCGAAAGCGAGATGATGAACACAAATGTAAGAAGCGAATAAAGGTTATAGGGAATTGCGCTGCAAAACAGTGAAATACCGCTTGTGCCCTCGGGAGCATAAGAGGAAACTGCGGCAGCCCAAGAAGAAATCGGTGCTATCATACAAATCGGTGCGGCGGTCGAGTCGATAAGATAAGCAAGCTTTGCTCTTGAAACATTATGCTTATCCGTAACAGGTCTCATAACTGCGCCGACTGTAAGGCAGTTGAAATAGTCGTCGATAAAAATCAAAACGCCGAGAAGGAAGGTTGCCATCATTGCGCCGAAGCGTGATTTAATGTGCTTCGAAGCCCATGTGCCGAAAGCCGCCGAGCCGCCTGCACGGTTGATAAGAGCAACCATTACGCCGAGGAGCACAAGGAAGATGAATATACCTGCCTGCGATCTTACAGCTTCGATAAAGCCGTCGTTGATTATTGCGTCCATTGTGGAAAGTCCGCCGAACGAGGTTGACAGAAGTCCGCCCACAACTATACCTATAAACAATGAGGAATAAACCTCTTTTGTTATGAGTGCAAGCGCAATGGCGATAACCGGCGGAAGAAGCGACCACAAGGTGCCCGTTGCCGAGGTTATCGAGCCTGTGAATGACGCCGCAAGCATAAATGCCGCAACGACAAGCACAAGAAGAATTTTCGGAAGTGCTTTTTTGAATTTCATTTTTACCTCTCCTTAAAATAAAAAAGTACGGTGCCGAAAAGCCCGTACTGAATTAAGTCATAACAAAAGTACGATAGCTCTCCACTCGCCGTGACAGTCCGCAGGATATTTTCCTACGACCCAACAGGATAAAATCGGAACCTCTTATCCTGTTTCGGCAGCTTCACCTTTTGCGTGCGTCGTTCCTGACGAATTACCACGCTACTTATCAAAGCTGCGCCTCTATCTGCATAATAAGATAGCATAAAATGCGTACATTGTCAATAATTGTCATTTTTTTCACATAAAACGGATAAAATAAAAAATTTTTTAATGTCCGTACATACCGATAATGCGTGCTTTTGAGCGTTCGGACACAATATTTAGTAAAAAAATCTGAATAATTGCTCTTGAAAATCTATATATAGTGTGATATAATTTATTCAATTCGCAAAATACGGACATTTCGGTTAGGAATACAGACTAAATTTCGAAGGAGTGGGATGGATGAAAGTATTAAAGCGTAACGGTGCTGAGGTTTCTTTTGATATTGATAAAATCGCCGCAGCCATAACAAAAGCGAATGAAAGTGTTAACGAGGACGAGCGTATGACGGCGACCCAGATTGAGAGAATTGCCGAAAGCGTTGAGTTTTCCTGCGTTAAAATGAACCGTTCTCCGTCGGTCGAGGAAATTCAGGACTTGGTTGAGTATCAGATCATGGCTCACGGTGCGTATGAGGTTGCAAAGAGCTATATCACATACCGCTACACCCGTAGCCTTGTCAGACAGTCAAATACTACGGACGAGAAAATTATGAGCCTTATCGAGTGCAATAACGAGGAGGCAAAGCAGGAGAATTCAAACAAAAACCCGATTGTCAACTCTACGCAGAGAGACTATATGGCAGGCGAGGTTTCAAAGGACCTTACGGAGCGTATTCTTTTGCCGCAGGAAATTGTTGACGCTCACAATCAGGGTATTCTTCATTTCCACGACGCCGACTATTTTGCACAGCATATGCACAACTGCGACCTTGTAAACCTTGAGGATATGCTTCAAAACGGCACTGTTATCACAGGGACTCTTATCGAGCGTCCCCACAGCTTTTCAACCGCTTGCAATATCGCAACGCAGATTATCGCACAGGTTGCTTCTAACCAGTACGGCGGTCAGTCGATAACGCTTGCTCATTTAGCTCCGTTCGTTGACGTGAGCCGTCAGAAATTCCGCAAAATCGTTGAAAACGAAATGGCTGCTCTCAATATAGATGTAAATGAGGAAAAATTGAACGAGCTTGTTGAGCTCAGAGTTAAGGACGAAATCAAGCGTGGCGTTCAGACAATTCAGTATCAGGTCGTTACACTTCTCACAACAAACGGACAAGCTCCGTTCATCACGGTATTTATGTATCTTAACGAGGCAAAGAACGAGCGTGAAAAGGCTGACCTTGCGCTTATTATCGAGGAAATGCTCAAGCAGAGAATTGACGGCGTTAAGAATGAAAAGGGCGTTTATGTAACACCTGCATTCCCGAAGCTTATCTATGCTCTCGAAGAGGATAATATCACAGAGGACTCAAAATATTGGTATCTTACACAGCTTGCGGCTAAATGCACCGCAAAGAGAATGGTACCCGACTATATCTCGGAAAAGAAAATGCTTGAATTAAAGGGCGATGTTTATACCTGCATGGGCTGCCGCAGCTTCTTGACTCCCGACAGATTTACCGACAAGGGTATCGGAAATATCGCAAACGCAGGTAACTATGAGCCCGGCAAGCACAAGTATTACGGCAGATTTAATCAGGGCGTTGTTACAATAAACCTCCCCGACGTTGCACTTTCTTCGGGCGGTAACACAGAGAAATTCTGGTCAATCTTTGAAGAAAGACTTGAGCTTTGCCACAGAGCACTTCGTTGCAGACACGAAAGACTTCTCGGCACACCGTCTGACGTTGCTCCTATCCTTTGGCAGTACGGCGCATTGGCACGTCTTAAAAAGGGCGAGACAATCGACAAGCTCCTTTTCAACGGATATTCCACAATTTCACTCGGCTATGCAGGTCTTTATGAATGCGTTAAGTATATGACGGGCAAGAGCCATACAGATCCCGAGGCTACACCGTTTGCCCTCGCCGTTATGCAGAAGATGAACGACAAGTGCGCAGAGTGGAAACAGGCCGAAAACATTGACTACTCGCTTTACGGCACTCCGCTTGAGTCAACGACCTACAAATTCGCAAAATGCCTTCAGCGCCGTTTCGGTATAATCGACGGCATTACAGACAAGGGTTATATCACAAACAGCTATCACGTTCACGTTTCGGAGAAAATTTCCGCTTTCGACAAGCTCAAATTCGAGTCACAGTTCCAGCAGCTTTCTCCCGGCGGTGCGATAAGCTACGTTGAGGTTCCCGATATGCAGGACAATATCGACGCTGTTCTCTCTGTTATGAAGTTCATTTATGACAACATTATTTATGCAGAGCTTAACACAAAGAGCGACTACTGTCAGGAATGCGGTTGGGACGGAGAAATTGAGATTGTCGAGGAAGAGGGCAAGCTCATTTGGAGATGTCCGAACTGCGGCAACACCGATCAGGATAAAATGAACGTTGCAAGACGTACCTGCGGTTATATCGGCACACAGTTCTGGAATCAGGGCAGAACGCAGGAAATCCGTGACAGGGTGCTTCACTTATAAGAGGGAGTATCTATGCATTACAGTACAATTAAAGATTGTGATATTGCAAACGGAATAGGCGTTCGCATTACGCTTTTCGTTTCGGGCTGTACAAATCATTGCAAAAACTGCTTTCAACCGCAGACTTGGGATTTTGACTTCGGAGAGCCTTTTACCGAAGAGACGGAGGAAAAGCTCCTTGAAATGCTCAAACCCGACTATATAAACGGTTTAACTCTTTTGGGCGGAGAACCTATGGAACCGCAAAACCAAAGAGCGCTTGTGCCGTTTTTGAAAAGAGTGCGAGAGGCATATCCGAACAAGAACATTTGGTGCTTTACGGGCTTTACCTATGAAGTCCTCAAAACCGACGGTTCTCACCCGAGATGCGAGGTAACGGACGAAATGTTATCGCTTATCGATGTGCTTGTTGACGGAAGATATGTTGACGAATTAAAGGACTTGACCCTGCAATTCAGAGGCTCGTCAAATCAGAGGCTTATCGATATGGTCAAGACCCGTGAAAACGGCGAGGTAACGCTTCTTCCGAACAATGACCGCACGCTTGCAAAGAAATAACAAATGCAAAATTAAACACGCCATACACCTTTTTACAAGGCATATGGCGTGTTTTTTATTTTATAAATCAGTTCGAATACTTGGTTTCGCAGTAAATGCAACGGTATTCCTTTTTGTCGGGATCAGCAAGCTTGAAAATGTGATCTATCTCCTGCTCAACCGAGGTTATGCAACGGGGGTTTTTGCAGAAAATAACATTTGTAAGCTTTTCGGGAAGCGCAATGCTTCTCTTTTCGACAAGCTCGCCGTTTCTTATGATAACAACGGTTGCGCTCGGGTCAACGAAGCCGATAACGTCAAAATCGAGGTCAATGTCGGCGTCAATTTTGATTATATCCTTTTTGCCCATTTTCTTGCTCGGTACATTTTTAATAAGTGCAACCGAGGCGTCAAGACTGCCAAGATTTAACAGTTTGTAAAGCTGCATTGCCCTGCCCGCTTCAATGTGGTCGATTACCACGCCGTTTTGAATAGGCTCTATATTCATATCGTGCCTGCCTCCTTCAAAAGCTTTAATATCAATGCCATACGCATATACTTTCCGTTCAAAACCTGCTTGAAATAGCACGCTCTCGGGTCGTCGTCGATTGCAACACTTATTTCATTTACTCTCGGCAACGGATGCATAATCGTAAGATCTTTCTTTGCATTTTCAAGCTTGTCAGGAGTAAGGATATAGCTGTCCTTTAAGCGAAGATAATCCTCCTCGTTGAAAAACCTCTCCCTTTGAACTCTTGTCATATAGAGAATGTCAAGCTCGGGCATTACGCTTTCAAGGTCGGTTGTCTGAACATAAGGTATGTTCTTATTCTTTATCGAATCACGCTTAACATAGCTCGGAAGTTTAAGTTCTTCGGGGGAAATAAGCACAAACTTAATTCCGCTGTATCTTGAAAGAGCGTTTATAAGCGAATGAACTGTTCTGCCGAATTTAAGGTCGCCGCAAAGTCCGACAGTCAAATCGTTGAACCTGCCCTTTTCACGGTAAATCGTAAGCAAATCCGCAAGGGTTTGAGTCGGGTGACAATGACCGCCGTCGCCTGCGTTTATAACCGGAATAGAAGCCGCCTTTGCCGCAACATACGCCGCACCCTCTTTCGGATGCCTCATTGCGATTATGTCCGCATAGCAGCTGACAACCTTTGCGGTATCGGACACGCTCTCGCCCTTTGAAGCCGAGGACGAAGCCGCATCGGTCATTGAAATCACGTTACCGCCCAGCTCATACATAGCCGCTTCAAAGCTCATCCTCGTCCTTGTTGACGGCTCAAAGAAAAGGGTGGCAAGCTTTTTGCCTTTACAGATGCTTTCGTACTTTTTCGGATTAGCGATTATATCCAAAGCCGTTTTAACAAGCTCGTCTAATTCCTCTGTCGAAAGCTCAACTATATCAATGATGCTTCTCACTTAATCACCATAGCCTTTCTGCCATCTCAAAATTATTTTGTCATAAATTTTGAGGGCATTATAATCTAATTATTATGCTCCTATCCAGCTCTCGTCCGAGGGATTGTTTCTGAATGCGATAAGCTTTTTAATATCTTCGGGCTTAATGTAGCCCTCCTGTGCCGCAACCTCTGCGATATGGTCGAAGTCGGTAAGCGAAACATTTTTAACGTCTGCTTCTTTAAGTCTGTCAAGACCTTTCTGCATACCGTAAGTGAAGATTGAAACAACTCCCAATACCTCTGCGCCTGCCTCACGAAGAACATTTACAACCTCGATAACGCTGCCGCCCGTTGAAATAAGGTCTTCTACAACAACAACCTTCTGACCCTTTTCAAGTCTGCCCTCAATCTGATTCTGTCTGCCGTGATCCTTTGCGCCCGAGCGAACATAACCCATAGGCATATCGAGAAGATGAGCCGTGATAGCCGCATGAGCGATACCTGCGGTTGAAGTACCCATAAGCACCTCAGCTTCGGGATAATATTCCTTTACAAGCTTAGCCAAACCCTTTTCGACATCTGTGCGAACTTCGGGAGCTGTCAGAGTGAGTCTGTTATCGCAGTAAACGGGGCTTTTAATTCCGCTAGCCCATGTGAACGGCTCTTCGGGACGGAAGAAAACCGCCTTAATTTTAAGTAAATCCTTAGCAATAAGTTCTTTGAGTTCCATTTTAGTAATCACCATAGCCTTTCAGACAACAAATATTTTATTGAAAAATCACCGATTTTACCTGCGTTGCCTGAACAGGCGTGATGGTGATTTCTGCCATCTCAAAATTCTGCCATAGGCAAATTTTGAGGGCATTATAATTATGTGAATAGTGTGATTTTCACACTATTCTCCTTAATCAACAAATTCTTTTATACAACGCTCGTAAGCGGCAACGGGGTCATCAGCCGCTGTAATCGGTCTGCCGACAACAATGTAATCAGAGCCGATTTCCTTTGCCTGTGCAGGCGTCATAACACGCTTTTGGTCGCCTATGTCTCCGTCTGCGAAGCGAACGCCGGGTGTAACGGTCAAGAAGTCCTTACCGCAAACCTCGTGTACCTTTTGCGCCTCAAGCGGAGAGCAAACAACGCCGTCAAGTCCTGCGATTTTCGCATTGTGTGCGTAGTGCATAACAACCTTGTCAATCGGCTCGTGAATGAGCAAATCATTCTCCATTGCCTCTTGGTCGGTTGAGGTAAGCTGTGTAACGGCAATCAAAAGCGGTCTTGTGCCGTCCTCTCTTGTAAGTCCCTCAAGGGCAGCCTCCATCATTCTGACAGTACCGCCTGCGTGAAGATTGCAAATATCAACGTCAAGGCGTGAGAGCACAGCCATTGACTTTTTAACTGTGTTGGGAATATCATGAAGCTTCAAATCGAGGAAAATTTTATGTCCCCTCTTTTTAATTTCCTTGACAATCTGCGGTCCCTCGGCATAGAAAAGCTCCATACCGATTTTAACAAAGGGTTTACGCTCCGTAAACAGGTCAAGAAATTCATAAGTTTTTTCTGCGCTCGCAAAGTCGCAAGCAACAATTACATCCTTACCCATTATTCAACAACTCCTATTATATCGCAAATATTATTTATTCTGTACTTATCGAGCACCGACGGAAGTTCGTCGATTATATCACGGCAAGCATAGGGGTTTACAAGGTTTTGTGCGCCGATTTCAACCGCCGTTGCACCTGCCATCATCATTTCGATAACGTCCTCGGCAGAGCTTACGCCGCCCATTCCGACAACGGGAATTTTTACTGCGTGAGATACCTGATACACCATTCTCACAGCCACGGGGAATATGGCAGAGCCTGAAAATCCGCCCATTTTGTTCTTGATAACAGGCTGTCTTTTATTCAAATCAATCCTCATTCCGAGCATTGTATTGATAAGACTTATTCCGTCTGCTCCCGCCTCCTCGCAAGCCTTTGCAATCGCAACTATATCCGTTACGTTGGGAGAGAGTTTAACGATAACGGGCTTTTCGGTAACGCTCTTTACCGCCCTTGTAACCTCCCCCGCAGCGCTCGGGTCTGTGCCGAAGCTCATACCGCCGCCGTGAACATTCGGACAGCTGACATTGACCTCAAGCCAGCCGACTTGCTCCTCTTTATCGAGTTTTTCGCAGGTGTAAGCGTAATCGTCAACCGAAAATCCGCTGACATTTGCCATAACAGGCTTGTTAAAGCACTTTTTAAGCTTCGGGAGTTCGGTTGAAATAACCTTTTCGACACCGGGATTTTGAAGTCCGACGGCATTTATCATACCAGAGGGACATTCCGCAATTCTCGGTGTGGGATTACCGAAACGAGCATCCTTTGTTGTGCCTTTGAACGAAAATGTGCCGAGGCAATTTATATCGTAAAGCTCTGCAAATTCATATCCGAAACCGAATGTGCCCGAAGCAGGAATTACGGGATTGTCAAGCTCGATACCGCAAAGGTTTACACTTAATCTTCCCATAAAATCTCCTCCTTTTCAAGCACAGGGCCGTCCTTGCAAATTCGCTTATAACCTGTGATTGTCTTACAGCTGCAACCCATACAAGCACCGAAGCCACAGCCCATTCTCTCCTCAAAACTGAACTGACCTGAGGTGTTCGAGGTCTTGTACACGGCTTTGAGCATCGGCTCGGGACCGCAGCAATAGAAATATGTGTAGTCTTTATCCATTGCGTTTGTAACAAAGCCTTTTACACCGTAACTGCCGTCAACCGTTGTGACAGTAACATCACAGCCGAGAGCCTTGAACTCGCTCTCGTAAAAGACTTCACTCTTTGTGTTAAAGCCCAATACGACAGACACCCTTTTGCCCTGCTCTATGAGCTTTTTGGCAAGCAAATACATAGGCGGTACACCAACTCCGCCGCCGATAAGCAACGGAGAGCTTCCGCTTTTTTCAAGGTCGTAGCCGTTGCCGAGACCTGTAAGAACGTCCAAAACAGCACCGTTTTCAAGTTCTTTCATAGCCTGTGTGCCCTTGCCGACAACCTTGTATATTATTGTAAGGGTATCGCCGTCCTTGTCGCAAACCGAGATGGGACGACGAAGAAAAAGGCCGTCTAATTTTATGTTGACAAACTGACCCGATGCGGTAATGTCCGAGCAATCGCCGCAAAGCGTCATTTTGTATACATTTTCGGTAAGCGGAATATTTTCCTTTACCGTCAATAAAACCTGTTTCATCTTATCTCCTTAAGCGTCGATAGTTGAAATTGTAAGCGTTGTTTCCTCAAGTACGTCGAGAAGTACACGAACGGTATCAAGCGAGGTGAACATTGTTACGTTGTTTTCGGTAGCACAGCGGCGAATTGCAACGCCGTCGTCATAATGATTGCCCGAAAGTATAGCTCTTGTATTGATAACATAGCTTACATAGCCTGCACGGATAGAATCGAGGATTTCTTCGCTTCCCTCGGAAATCTTACCTCTTACTCTTGTGCGAATACCATTCTTTTTCAAGACCTCTGCCGTACCGCTTGTAGCCTCAATGTTGAAGCCCATATTGTAAAATCTGCGAATAAGCGGAATTGCCTCCTCTTTATCCTCGTCCGCAAGTGTTACAAGCACAGTACCGTAATTTTGAAGGTTCATACCCGAAGCTGTCAAAGCCTTGAACATTGCACGGTGAAGCTTATCGTCATATCCGATAGCCTCTCCCGTTGATTTCATTTCGGGTGAAAGGTAAGCGTCAAGTCCCTTAATCTTGTTGAATGAGAATACGGGAACTTTTACATAGTGACGCTTTTTCTCCTCGGGATAAAGCTCGAAAATTCCCTGCTCCTTTAAGCTCTTGCCGAGGATAACCTCTGTTGCAATATCGGCGAGTGAATAGCCTGTTGCTTTCGAAAGGAACGGAACTGTTCTTGATGAACGGGGGTTTACCTCGATTATATAAACATTGTCCTGCGGGTCAACGATAAACTGAATGTTGTAAAGACCGATTATGCCTATTCCGAGACCGAGTTTCTTTGCATACTGTAAGATTATGCCCTTTACCTTGTCGGAAATTGAGAAGGTCGGATAAACGCTTATCGAGTCGCCCGAGTGAACGCCTGTTCTCTCAACCAATTCCATAATGCCGGGTACAAATACGTTTATGCCGTCGCAGATTGCGTCAACCTCAACCTCTTTACCCTGAATGTACTTGTCAACAAGAACGGGCTTGTCCTCGTCGATTTCAACCGCTGTTTTAAGGTAGTGCTTCAAGTCCTCGTCCTTTGAAACTATCTGCATAGCACGTCCGCCGAGAACGAATGAGGGGCGAACAAGTACGGGATAACCGATTTCATTTGCCGCTTTAAGGCCGTCCTCGATATTTGTAACTGCCTTACCCTTAGGCTGAGGAATGTCAAGGTCTTTAAGGATTTTTTCAAAGCTGTCTCTGTTCTCCGCCTTTTCAATAGCCTCGCAGTCCGTGCCGATAATCTTAACGCCTCTGTCCATAAGCGGTTGAGCAAGGTTGATTGCAGTCTGACCGCCGAGCGAAGCGATTACACCCTCGGGCTTTTCAAAGTCGATTATCGCCATAACGTCCTCGGGGGTAAGCGGCTCAAAATAGAGCTTGTCCGCTGTGGTGTAGTCGGTCGATACTGTTTCGGGGTTGTTGTTGATGATTATTGCCTCATAGCCTGCACGCTTGATTGTCTGCACTGCGTGAACGGTCGAATAGTCAAACTCAACGCCCTGACCGATACGGATAGGACCTGCGCCGAGAACGATTATTTTCTTTTTATCGGTAAGTCTTGAAGCGTTCTCGCCCGTGTATGAGGAATAGAGATATGCTATGTACTTACCTGTGTGGAGGGTATCAACCATTTTGAATACGGGAATGATACCGTTTGCCTTTCTTGTGTTATAAACGTCGATTTCAGGCATATTCCAAACCTGTGAAATGTACTTGTCGGAAATGCCCATAACCTTTGCTTCTTTGAGAGCCTCGACAGAGCCGACGTTCTCCTTGAGCTTGTTTTCCATCTCCACAATTCTCTTGTAGCTTTCAAGGAAAAGCTCAGTTACCTTTGTAAGCTCGTGGATTTTTTCTATTGAAACGCCTCTGCGGATAAGCTCGAATATTGCATAAACATTGTCGTCCTTGAACTCCTGAATATAGTTCATGAGCTCTTCGTCGGTGTAGCCGTCAAATTTAGCAAGGTGGAAGTGGCAAACGCCCGTTTCAAGTGAACGGACAGACTTGAGCAAGCACTCTTCAAGCGTTGAACCGATACCCATAACCTCGCCCGTCGCTTTCATCTGCGTACCGAGTGTGTTCGGTGCGTCAACAAACTTGTCAAACGGGAAGCGGGGGAATTTTGCAACGATATAGTCAAGGCTCGGCTCGATAGCCGCCGTACCGCCTGCCACGGGAATATCCTCAAGAGCCATACCCATAGCTATTTTCGCCGTAACTCTTGCTATCGGGTAACCGCTTGCCTTTGAAGCAAGTGCCGAAGAACGTGAAACTCTCGGGTTTACCTCGATAAGGAAGTATTCGCTTGACTCGGGGTTGAGTGCAAACTGAACATTACAGCCGCCCTCGATTTTAAGCTCACGAATGATTTTTATTGCGCTGTCGTTGAGCATTTTAAGGTCGTGGTCATTAAGTGAAAGAATGGGAGCTACAACGATTGAGTCGCCGGTGTGAACACCTACGGGATCGATGTTTTCCATACCGCAAATTGTGATTGCGTGGTCGTTTGAGTCTCTCATTACCTCAAATTCGATTTCCTTATAACCCTTAACGCTCTTTTCGATAAGAACCTGATGAACGGGAGAGAGCTTGAATGCGTTTACGCCGATTTCAACAAGCTCTTCCTCATTGTTTGCAAAGCCGCCGCCTGTTCCGCCCAATGTGAAAGCAGGACGCAAAACAACGGGATAGCCGATATCGACAGCCGCCTTTTTAGCTTCTTCAAGATTGTAGGTTATCTCCGACGGGATAACAGGCTCGCCGATTGACTCGCACATTTCCTTGAAAAGCTCTCTGTCCTCTGCTCTTTCGATACTGTCGCTCGAAGTTCCGAGAAGCTTTGTTCCGCACTCCTTGAGGATACCCTTCTTTTCAAGCTGCATTGCAAGGTTAAGACCCGTCTGTCCGCCGATGCCCGGAACGATTGCGTCGGGACGCTCGTAACGGAGAATTTTTGCGATATATTCAAGCGTCAAAGGCTCCATATAGACCTTATCTGCGATTGTTGTGTCGGTCATTATTGTAGCAGGGTTTGAGTTACAAAGAATTACCTCGTAGCCCTCCTCTTTCAACGCAAGGCAAGCCTGTGTGCCCGCATAGTCGAACTCGGCAGCCTGACCGATTACGATAGGACCTGAGCCGATAATCAATACCTTTTTAATGTCTGTTCTTTTTGCCATAATTTTTTTCCTCCGTTATTTATGTTAAAACTTCTTATATGCTGTTTTGCCGTTGCAAACCGTCAGCTCGCACTCGCCGAAAACCTCTTCGCCCTCAAACGGGGTAGCTTTTCCCATTGAGAGAAAATCCGACGGATTTATAACGGTCTTTTTATCTAAATCCCACACGGTAAAGCTGTTGTCGTATTCAAGTCCGAAACGCTTTCTCGGATTGACCGCCAAAAGCTCAACAAGCCTTTCAAGTGAGATTATATTCTTTTTAACAAGGTGCGTGTAGAGAAGCTGGAAAGCCGTTTCAATTCCGACAATTCCGAAAGCACTCTTTTCAAGTCCTCTCGACTTCTCCTCTTGACTGTGCGGTGCGTGGTCGGTTGCTATCATATCAATAGTGCCGTCCGATACACCCTCGATAAGCGCCTGCCTGTCCTCTTTTGAGCGAAGCGGCGGATTCATCTTGAAGCGTCCGTCCTCTTTCAAGTCCTCGTCCGTAAGTATCAAATAATGCGGCCCCGTTTCGCAGGTTACGTCAATCCCCTGTGCCTTTGCCTGCCGTATCAGCTCCACGCTCTCCTTACAGGAAATGTGGCAAACGTGATAAGCACAGCCCGTCTGCCTGCATAATTCAAGGTCTCTCTTAATAGGCTTCCACTCGCTCTCGGAGCAAATTCCCCTGTGCGAATGTTTGCTTGCGTAAACGCCGTCGTGAATGTAACCGCCGTGAAGCAACGAATTATCCTCACAATGAGCGACGATAATTTTGCCGAGTGCCTTTGCCCTTAGCATAGCCTCTTTCATCATTTCCTCCGACTGAACACCTCTGCCGTCGTCGGAAAAAGCGATTACGTCCTTTGCCATACCCTCCATATCGGAAAGCTCTTCGCCGTTTTGACCGACGGTAATTGCTCCGTACGGCAAAACATTTATAACAGCGTCCTTTTTTATTATGTCAAGCTGCTCCTTCAAGTGCTCCGCAGAGTCGGGTACAGGCTTCAAATTCGGCATTGAAAAGACCGTTGTATAACCGCCGTGAGCCGATGCCTGCGTGCCTGATTTTATCGTCTCTTTATAAGAAAAGCCCGGCTGACGCAAATGCACATGCACATCGCAAAAGCCGGGAAAAATCGTATATTGAGAAGAATTATAAACACTTGCTCCAAATTCGGAAAATGCGCCTAAAACCGTTTCCTTTGTGAACTGAGGAAACGATGTCAAGGTACATATCTGAGCATTTATAATGTTGTTCATATAGTCCTCCGATAAAATAAAAGCCTTGCTTTTCGGCAAGGCTTATCTGCATAAACAAGCGACGCAATATCCCTGCGCCTTATTCATATACATATAACAAATCTTGCCGATCTCTCTGTATCGAATTAAAGATTTACTTTTAGATATTATACCATTGAACAGCACCGATGTCAACAAAATAATAAGCGGTTTAGCTCAAAAAATCGAACTAAACCGCCTGTTGATTTAAGCTTTAATTATTTGAAGTACTTAACAGCCGCTTCAAACATTTTAATATCGTAATTTCCGGGTACATTTTTGTAAAGTCCCGAACCGATACGCTCGCTGTGTCCCATCTTGCCGAATACTCTGCCGTCGGGAGAAGTGATGCCCTCGATAGCGAACATTGAATCGTTGGGATTGTACTGAACGTCGTTTGTAGCATTGCCCGAAAGGTCAACATACTGCGTTGCAATCTGTCCGTTCTCGGCAAGCTTCCTGATAAGCTCCTCGCTCGCCAAGAATCTGCCCTCGCCGTGTGAAATCGGAACATTGTAAACCTCGCCGACATCAGTAAGCGAAAGCCACGGAGATTTATTTGACGCAATCCTTGTTCTTACAATCTTCGACTGGTGTCTTGCGATAGTATTAAATGTAAGCGTCGGGCAATTTTCGTCCGTGTCGATAATTTTTCCGTACGGAACAAGTCCCAATTTAATAAGAGCCTGGAAGCCGTTGCAGATACCGCACATAAGGCCGTCTCTGTTTTCAAGAAGGTCGGTAACGCCCTCTTTGACAGCCGCATTTCTGAAGAAAGCAGTTATAAACTTACCGCTTCCGTCAGGCTCATCGCCGCCCGAGAAGCCGCCGGGGATAAATACCATCTGTGCCGTCTTGAGCTTTGTTGCAAATTCCTCAACGCTCGACTGGATTGCAGAGGATGTGAGGTTTTTAATAACTATGATTTCAGGCTCTGCGCCTGCGTCGCTTACAGCTTTTGCGCTGTCGAACTCACAGTTTGTGCCGGGGAATGCAGGGATAAGAACTTTCGGTCTTGCGCACTTAACAGCGGGTGCGGTATAGCTCTCCGCCTTGTATGAGAAGCTCTCAACCGTCTTTGCCTCGTCCGTGATGTTGCAGGAATATACCTTTTCAAGCTTATCCTCATAGAGCTTGTCAAGCTTTTCAGCCGAAACGCTCTCCGAACCGTAAACGAAGTTAGTCGCTTCCGTTATCTCGCCGACAATTTCCATACCGTCTGCGTTTTCAACTTCAAGAATGAACGAAGCGTAATTATAGCCGAATATATCGTCAAGTGAAAGCTTTGAATTGAACTTAAAGCCGAAGCCGTTACCCATTGCCGATTTAAGCACCGCCTCAGCGATACCGCCAAGACCGAGTGTGTAGCAGGAAACAGCTTTACCGCTTCTCAAAAGCTCGGTTACCTTGTCGAACGCTTCAAGCAAAGCTGAGGTTTTCGGAAGTCCGTTTTTGTCAAGCTCTGTTCTTACAATAACAACCTTGTCGCCTGCCTTCTTAAACTCGGGCGAAACAATATCCTTTGTCTTTTCCGTTGTAACAGCGAACGAAACGAGTGTGGGCGGAACGTCCAAATCCTCAAACGAGCCACTCATTGAGTCCTTGCCGCCGATTGAGCCTATCGAAAGCTCCTTTTGAGCCTCGAAAGCACCGAGCAATGCCGCAAGAGGCTTGCCCCAACGCTTTCCGTCCTGACCGGGTTTTTCAAAATACTCTTGGAATGTGAGGTACACATCCTCAAACTTCGCACCTGTCGCAATGAGCTTACATACAGACTCTACAACTGCAAGATATGCGCCGTGATAGGGACTTTTTTCCGTTATGAACGGGTTGTAGCCCCAAGCCATAAGCGAGCAATCGTCTGTGTGCTTTTTCTCAACGCTTATCTTCTGCACCATTGCCTGAATGGGCGTTCTCTGATTTTTGCCGCCGAAAGGCATAAGCACCGTGCCTGCGCCGATAGTGGAGTCAAAACGCTCCGAAAGACCTCTCTTTGAGCAAATGTTCAAATCCGAGGACATCTTTTCCATATTTTCAACGAAAGAGCCGTCAATCACCTTTTTGTAGTCCTGAGGCTTTTCGGGTGTGATTGTAATGTGCTTATCCGCACCGTTTGAGTTCAAGAACTCACGGCTTATATCGACAATCTTGTTGCCGTTCCAGGTCATTGTAAGACGGGGATCGGCCTTTACAACTGCAACGGGAGTAGCCTCAAGATTTTCCTTGTGTGCAAGAGCCAAGAATGCGTCAACATTTTCTTTCTCAACAACAACAGCCATTCTCTCCTGCGACTCGGAAATTGCAAGCTCCGTGCCGTCAAGTCCCTCGTATTTTTTCGGAACTGCGTTAAGGTCAATATCAAGACCGTCTGCAAGCTCGCCGATAGCAACCGAAACGCCGCCTGCACCGAAGTCGTTACAACGCTTAATCATAAGGCACGCTTCTTTATTTCTGAAGAGTCTTTGAAGCTTTCTCTCCTCGGGAGCGTTACCCTTTTGTACCTCTGCACCGCAAGTTTCAACCGAATGTGCGTTGTGAGCCTTCGAAGAGCCTGTTGCACCGCCTATACCGTCACGGCCTGTTCTTCCGCCCAAGAGAATTACAATATCGCCGGGGTCGGGAACTTCACGTCTCACATTTTCCTGCGGAGCAGCAGCGATAACCGCACCGATTTCCATTCTCTTTGCAGCGTAACCGGGGTGATAAATCTCATCAACAATACCTGTTGCAAGACCTATCTGGTTGCCGTAAGACGAATAGCCTGCGGCAGCGGTTGTAACAAGCTTTCTCTGCGGAAGCTTACCGGGAATTGTCTCGCTTACGGGAACAGTCGGGTCAGCCGCACCCGTTACACGCATTGCACCGTAAACATAGCTTCTGCCCGAAAGCGGGTCACGGATAGCACCGCCGATACAGGTAGCGGCACCGCCGAACGGCTCAATTTCTGTCGGATGGTTATGTGTTTCGTTCTTAAAGAGAAGAAGCCACGGCTCTTTTTTGCCGTCAACCTCAATTTCGATTTTAACTGTACAAGCGTTGATTTCCTCGGACTCGTCAAGTTTATTGAGCTTGCCGTTTTTCTTCAAATATTTAACGGCAACCGTTGCCAAATCCATAAGGCAAACAGGCTTTGTCCTGCCCAAATCCTTGCGAACAGCCATATAGTCATCATAAGCCTTCTGCAAAAGCTCGTCCTCGAACTTTGCGTCGTCGATAACCGTCAAAAATGTTGTGTGACGGCAATGATCCGACCAATATGTGTCTATCATACGGATTTCCGTAAGGGTGGGATCTCTGTGCTCTGACTTAAAGTAATCCTGACAGAACTTAATATCGTCCTTATCCATTGCAAGGCCGTAGTCGTCAACAAATTTTGCAAGCTCCGCTTCGTCATAAGCGTTAAAGCCGTCAAGAGTTTTAACCGTTGTGGGAACGGCATAATCAACCTTCAAAGTTTCAAACTTATCAAGTGTAGCCTCTCTTGCTTCAACGGGGTTTATAACGTATTTTTTAATTTCGTCAATATCACTCTGTGAGAGTTTGCCGTAAAGAGCATAAACCTTTGCCGAACGGATAAGCGGTCTGTCGCCCTGCGAGATAATCTGAATACACTGTGCGGCGGAGTCTGCTCTCTGGTCAAACTGACCCGGAAGATACTCAACCGCAAAAACGGTTGCGCCGTCTGTGTTTATCTCTTCGCTTGCAATATCAATCTGCGGCTCTGAAAATACGGTCTTAACCGAATAATCAAAAAGCTCCTTTGTGATATTTTCAGCGTCATATCTGTTTATAATTCTGACATCTTCAAGGCTTTTAATGCCCAAAAGATTTCTTGCATCGCCGAGCAATGCTTTGGCTTCGTTTGCCAATTCTTTTTTCTTTTCAACGAAAATTCTGTAAACCAAGAATCATACCTCCTTGCATTTAAGCGCCTTTTGTCCTATATCGTGCCTGTAATAAGCGTTGCCGAAGCAAACCTTCTCAACGGCATTATACGACAAAGCTATCGCTTGTTCAAGTGTATCCGCAATCTTCGTAACACCCAAAACTCGTCCGCCGTTTGTCAAAAGCTTTCCGTTTTCGAGTTTTGCGCCTGCAACATAGACGTTATCTTCGACTTCCTCGGGAATTGTAATTTCATATCCCTTTTCATATTTAACGGGATAGCCCTCTGACGCCATAATTACACAGCAAGCGCTTTTATCGGAGAATTTGACCTCACAATCGGCAAGGGTTTCGTCCGTAACGGCTCTCATAACCGTGAGCAAATCGCTCTCTAAAAGCGGAAGAACAACCTGTGTTTCGGGGTCGCCGAAGCGGCAGTTGTATTCGATAACCTTCGGTCCTTTTTCCGTGAGCATAAGACCGAAGTAAAGGCAACCCTTAAAGGTTCTGCCCTCTTTATTCATAGCGTCGATTGTCGGCAGGAAAATCTTTTCCATACATTCGTCTGCGATTGCCTTTGTGTAATAAGGATTGGGAGCAACAGTACCCATACCGCCCGTGTTGAGACCCGTGTCATTGTCGCCTGCACGCTTGTGATCCATTGACGAAATCATAGGAACAACCGTTTTGCCGTCCGTAAATGAGAGAACGGAAACCTCGGGACCTGTCAAAAATTCCTCGATTACAATACTGTCGCCGCTTTTTCCGAACTGCTTGTCCTTCATTATCGAAACGACAGCGTTTTTAGCCTCTTCCCTTGTCATTGCGATAATAACGCCCTTACCGAGAGCAAGACCGTCAGCCTTAACGACTGTGGGGATAGGACAGCTTTCAACATATTTCAAAGCCTCGTCGGCATCTATGAAAACCTCATACTGTGCGGTGGGAATGTTATATTTTTTCATAAGGTCCTTTGAGAAAACCTTGCTTCCCTCGATTATAGCCGCATTTTTTCTCGGTCCGAAGCAGGGAATACCCTTTTCCTCAAGTGCGTCAACCATACCGAGCACCAACGGATCATCGGGTGCTACTACGGCATAATCTATTTTGTTCTCAACCGCAAATTTAACAGCCTTTTCAATATCCGTAGCGCCGATATTCACAAGCTCTGCGTCCTTTGCCATACCGCCGTTTCCGGGGAGAGCATAAATTTTTTCAACGTCCTTGTTTTCCTTGATTTTTTTGATGATAGCGTGTTCTCTTCCGCCACCGCCGACAACCATTATTTTCATTGTGTTACCTCTTAATGATGGAATAATCTCATACCTGTAAATGCCATTGCCATACCGTGCTTATCGCAGCACTCAATAACAACGTCATCTCTTATTGAGCCGCCCGGCTCTGCAATGTATTTAACGCCTGAACGGAACGCTCTCTCAATGTTATCCGAGAACGGGAAAAATGCGTCAGAGCCTAATGCTACGTCGGTTTTGGTAGCAAGATAAGCCATTTGTTCCTCGTGTGTAAAGGGTTCGGGCTTTACAGTGAAATACCTCTCCCATACGCCGTCTGCGCATACATCTTCTTCGTTCTGATTGATATATCCGTCAATTACATTATCTCTGTCAGGTCTGCCTATATCCTCTCTGAACGGAAGATTGATAACCTTGTCTGCCTGTCTCAAGAACCAAGTGTCTGCCTTTGTGCCTGCAAGACGTGTGCAATGAATTCTTGACTGCTGACCTGCGCCGACACCGATAGCCTGTCCGTCAACGGCATAGCAAACCGAGTTTGACTGCGTGTATTTGAGAGTGATGAGCGCAACAATCAAATCACGAACTGCGCTTTCGGGCAAATCCTTATTCTTTGTAACAACATTTTTAAGCAAATCAGCGTCAATTTTGAAATTGTTTCTGCCCTGCTCAAAGGTAATTCCGAACACCTGCTTTTTTTCCTGCGGTGCGGGAACATAATTCGGGTCGATTTTAACTATATTATAATTGCCTTTTCTTTTCTGCTTGAGAATTTCAAGTGCCTCGGGCTCATATCCGGGTGCGATAATTCCGTCGGAAACCTCACGCTTGATCATCTTTGCGGTGGTAACATCGCAAACGTCGGAAAGCGCAACCCAGTCGCCGAAGGAGCACATTCTGTCCGTGCCTCTCGCTCTCGCATAAGCGCAAGCAAGCGGAGAGTCGTCAAGTCCCTCAATATCGTCAACAAAGCAAGCCTTTTTAAGAGTATCCGAAAGCGGAATACCTACAGCCGCCGAAGTGGGACTAACGTGCTTGAACGAGGTAACGGCAGGAAGTCCGAGAGCCTCTTTAAGCTCCTTTACAAGCTGCCAAGAGTTGAAAGCGTCAAGGAAATTTATGTAACCCGGTCTGCCGCACAAAATTTCCATCGGCAAATCGCTTCCGTCCTCCATATAAATTTTAGACGGCTTCTGATTGGGGTTACAGCCGTATTTAAGTTCAAATTCTTTCATCTTCGTTACCTCACTTGTTTTTATTAACTATTCTTGACTCGTATTTGCCTGTTTCAATGTCAATGTATCTTACGAAAAGCGAAACCTTGTTGTCCTCGTTTAGATTTTCCCAGATAAGATTTGTGAGAGTATCAATATCCATATCGGGAAGCTCAACCGTTTTCGGCTCGCCCTCGAAGCTCGGAAGCGGGTTTCCGTCGCATTTATAAGTGTGGATGAATTTTGCTTTACCGCAGAGGGGATTTTGGTACGCATAGGTGTATCTCTGACAGGAACTGCCGTCACCGTCTGCCGATTTAAGGATTGACATAGCGTAATTCATTTCGCCGTTGTCAAGGTGGATGATTCCCGAAATTCTCGGTGTGAAATTCGGTGCGTCGTCCTCAAATTCTCTTGTGCGAAGAGCCTGCTCAAAGGTCATCTGCTTGTCCATAAACTCATAAATCGTATCGGTCTGGTCGCCGTTTGTTACAATCGTCTTGTTACCGAGAACTCTTACGGGAGCATAGATGATAAGGTGGGGGTCAACCATCTTCGACTCGTCAAAAGCCTGAGTGCGAATACCCTCGCCGTCCTCAACGAACACACGGTTTCTGCTGTTTTCGCTTCTGCCCATAATGAAATAAGCCGTAACAGCCTTTTTGCCGTCTGCGCTCTTTCCTATCATAATTCCCCTGCCGTGATATGCGAGAGAATTAAGCTCTTCCTTAATCGATTTTATCTCCATAAAGCAATATCCTTTCAAAATTATACGATATACGTCCTGCCGTTTTCGATTTTTATTTTACCCGAGCACATAAGCTCGACCGATTCGGGGAGGATTTTCCACTCCGCCTGCTCCATAACTCGTTTCTGAAGCACCTCGGGAGTATCGTTTTCCTCGATATAAACTGCCCTTTGCATAACAATCGGTCCGCCGTCGGGAATTTCATTTACGATATGCACCGTTGCGCCCGTAACCTTAACGCCCTTTTTGAGAGCAGCCTCGTGAACATGAAGTCCGTAGAAGCCCTCGCCGCAAAAGGACGGAATAAGCGACGGATGAACATTGAGAATTTTATTTTTATAATGAGTCGTGAAATTCTCGCTCAAAATCGACATAAAACCTGCAAGGACAATAAGGTCGATTTCGTTTTCGTCAAGTATTCTTATAATTTCGCTTTCAAATTCAGCGTGAGAATTGAAATTCTTTTTAAGCACCGTGTAGGTGTCAATCTCCGCTTTCTTTGCTCTTTCAAGTGCGAAAGCACCGTCCTTGTTTGAAATTACAAGCTTGATTTTACCGCTTTTGATTATTCCGCTTTTCTCGGCATCAATAAGCGCCTGCAAATTTGTTCCGCCGCCCGAAACGAGAACGGCTATGTTCTTTTTATCGGTATGCATAATAATCACCATAGCCTTTCAGTTTATTAAAAATCACCGATTTAACCTGCGTTGCCCGAACAGGCGTGATGGTGATTTCTGCCATCTCAAAATTCTGCCATAGGCAAATTTTGAGGGCATTATAATTATGAATGGTGTGATTTTCACACTATTCTCCAAAATGTCAGCAAATTTCGATTTTATCTTCTGATTTAACGATTTCGCCGATAACATAAGCGTCCTCGCCGTTAGCCTTGAGCACCTCAAGAGCCTTGTCTGCATCAGCCTTTGAAACAACAATGCTCATTCCGACGCCCATATTAAAGGTGTTGAACATATCTCTTTCGGAAATATTGCCCGTCTTTGCAAGAAGCTCGAAAATCGGAAGCACACGAACGGCACTTCTCTCGATTTTAGCGCAAAGTCCGTCGGGAATACTTCTCGGAATGTTCTCATAGAAGCCGCCGCCTGTGATGTGGGAAATACCCTTAACCTTAACATTCTCCATAAGCGCAAGAACGGGTTTAACATAAATTTTTGTAGGTGTAAGGAGTGTTTCGCCGATTGACTTTCCGCCAAGCTCGGCAACGGGAGCCTTTATGTCGGAATTTTCAACGTCAAATACTTTTCTTACAAGTGAAAATCCGTTTGAGTGAACGCCGCTTGAGGGAAGTGCAATAATAACATCGCCCTCGCACATTGTTTTATTGTCAATGATTTTATCCTTATCGACAACGCCTGTGCAATAGCCTGCAAGGTCATATTCGTCAATCGGATAGAAGCCTGGCATCTCTGCGGTTTCGCCGCCGATAAGAGCCGCACCCGACTGAACACAGCCGTCGCATACACCCTTTACTATATCTGCAATCTTCTCGGGAACATTCTTTCCGCAAGCGATATAGTCAAGGAAGAAAAGCGGCTTTGCACCGCAGCAAATAATGTCATTTACGCACATTGCAACGCAGTCGATACCAACCGTGTCATGCTTATCCATAAGGAAAGCGAGCTTCAACTTTGTACCTACACCGTCCGTACCGCTTACAAGTACTGGCTTTGTGATACCTGTGAGGTCAAGTTCAAAGAGACCGCCGAAGCCGCCAACATCCGAGCAAACACCCGAAGTCATTGTTGTAGCAATATGCTTTTTCATAAGCTCGACAGCCTTATAGCCTGCCGTAATATCAACGCCCGCCTGAGCGTAAACATCTGATTTTGAATTGTTAATCATAACCTTATTCCTTTCCGTTCCAGCAATATGTGCAAAGCTCGTCCTTGTCAAGTCCGATTGCCTCGATTATACCCTCAAGGCTCTGGAATTCAAGCGAAGCCAAGTGAAGCTTTTCACAGATATTCTTTCTCAACGCCTTACCTCTTTCGGTTTTGCCGTCTGAATATTCTTCAATGTGATTAAAGCCCTCTTCGCCCTCAAGTTCCATAATAACACGCCTTGCGATAAGCTCCATTTCGCCTGTTGACCTTGAGAAATTGAGATATTTACAGCCGTACATAATCGGAGGACACGCAGAGCGCATATGGACTGATTTCGCACCGCTTTCATAGAGAAAATCAACCGTTTCTTTAAGCTGAGTTCCCCTAACTATTGAGTCATCGACAAAGAGAAGATTTTTACCCTCGATAAGCTCCTTAACGGGTATTTGTTTCATCTTTGCAATCTTAATTCTCTCCGTCTGCGTTGTCGGCATAAAGCTTCTTGACCAAGTGGGAGTGTATTTTATAAACGCTCTCGCAAACGGGATACCGCTTTCGTTGGAATAGCCGATTGCGTGAGGTGTACCCGAGTCGGGAACGCCGCCCACATAGTCAACACCGTTGCAAACGCCTGTTTTCATATCGGTCTTTGCCATAATTCTGCCGTTGTCATAGCGCATTTTCTCAACGTTTACGCCCTCATAGGTCGAAGTCGGATAACCGTAATAGCTCCAAAGAAAAGCACAGATTTTTTTCTTCTTTTTCGGTGCTTTGAGCTGAGTTATTCCGTCTGTTGTGATTTCAACTATCTCGGCAGCTCCCAATTCCCTCTCAAAATCATATCCGAGCTTTTCATAGGCATAGCTTTCAAATGAAACGGCATATCCCGTTTCGCTCTTGCCTATCTGAACGGGCAATCTGCCAAGCTTGTCCCTTGCGGCGATTATCGAGCCTGTTTCGGTGAGCAAAATAATCGTTGCCGTACCGTCGATAACGTCCTGCGCAAACTCAATACCCTCTTTGAAATTATCTTTAAGGCTGATGAGCGAAGCAATAAGTTCGTTTGAGTTTACCTTACCGCCCGTCATAGCGTCAAAATGTCCGCAGTCGGTGATAAGATATTTATTTATAAGCTCGTCGGAATTGTTGATTATTCCGACAGTACAAATTGCAAACGTGCCGAGCTTTGAGCGAATGAGCAACGGCTGGGGGTCGGTGTCGCTGATACAGCCGATTGCCGACGTACCGTGCATCTCCTCAAAAATATGCTCAAACTTCGTGCGAAACGGAGCGTTTTCAATGTTGTGTATTTTTCTCTGTAATCCGATTTCTTTATCGTAGACGGCAAGACCGCCTCTGCGTGTGCCGAGATGAGAATGATAGTCAACGCCGAAAAAGACGTCGAGCATACAATCATCTTTAGAAACAACGCCAAAAAATCCGCCCATATTTTAACCTCCGAGAATTATTCGCCAAATACTCTGCGCATCATTTCTTTATATGCGTCCTCAACGCCGCCCATATCTCTGCGGAAACGATCCTTGTCAAGCTTTTCGTTTGTCTCTGCGTCCCAGAAACGGCAGGTATCGGGAGAAATCTCGTCTGCAAGAACGATAGTGCCGTCAGCAGTCTTACCGAACTCAAGTTTGAAGTCAACAAGCTTTACGCCGAGACCGAGGAAGTACTCCTTGAGCACCTCGTTGACCTTGAATGCCATAGCCTTGATGGTTTCGATCTCTTCTCTTGTAGCAACGCCGAGTGCGATTGCGTGGTAAGCGTTCATAAGCGGATCGTGGAGATCGTCATTCTTGTATGAGAACTCGATTGTCGGCTCTGCGAAAACAATGCCCTCTTCAACGCCGAAACGCTTTGCAAATGAACCTGCCGAGATATTTCTGATGATAACCTCAAGCGGAACGATTGAAACCTTTTTAACAACGGTTTCATTGTCGTTAAGCTCCTCAACAAAGTGAGTCTTAACGCCGTGCTTTTCAAGGATTTGCATAAGGTAGTTTGACATACGGTTGTTGATAGCACCCTTGCCTACGATTGTGCCCTTTTTAAGACCGTCAAGAGCTGTTGCGTCATCTTTATATGAAACTATTACCTTTTCGGGATCATCTGTTGCAAATACCTTTTTTGCTTTTCCCTCATAGAGCTGAACTGTTTTTTCCATTGTTAAAATCTCCTTTAATATATTTTTATTTGAATTATTTGCTGAATTCCTTACAGATTTTTTCGTCCTTTTCAAGAACCTTTCTTGTGTTTTCCTCTCTCATTTCAACAAGTCTGTTTGAAAGTGCCTCATCCGAAAGAGCGAGAATTTGAGCAGCAAGCAACGCCGCATTCGCACCGCCGTTTATCGCAACGGTTGCAACGGGAATGCCCGAGGGCATCATAACAGTTGAAAGCAATGCGTCCATACCGTCCAATGCTGCCGATTTACAGGGAATACCGATAACGGGGAGCGTTGTGTTCGCCGCTATTGCACCTGCAAGATGAGCCGCCATACCTGCCGCAGCGATAATTACGCCGTAGCCGTCAGCCTTTGCCGACTTTGTGAAAGCAGCTGCCTGCTCGGGTGTGCGGTGAGCCGAATAAACGTGAACGGTATATTCGATTTCGAGTGAATCGAGCATATCGGTACACTTTTTGATAATCGGCAAATCGCTGTCGCTTCCCATAATAATTCCGACTTTTTTCATAGTGATTTCCTCCTATTTTCAAAAAAACAAAAAAGGACACACTTAACCCGATATATAGGTTAAATGTGCCCAGACGGTCGGCTTTCAGTCTTATAAATTCTTTGTTCCCCTGTGGTACTCCACAAAATCCGTCAGTCGCAAAGAACCGTATTTTTAATACAATAAAAGTATATCATATCGAAGTATCATAGTCAACAATTTTGACCCTTTCCGACGGTGGTTACTTTCATAATATTAGTACAAAAAACGTGTCGGTTTTTGGCTATTGTGCATACCGCCCTCAATGTATGAAAGAAAGTATCAGCACCGACGCACAGCAGCCGCAAGCGACAATAAAAAGGTTCTTTGTGAAGTACGCAAGCAACGCTCCGACAACAAGTGCCGCAAAGCCTGCTGTATAATCTCCCGTAGCCGTGATAATTGCGGGGAAAGTCATAACGGTAAGCGTAACGTAAGGAAGATAATAAAGAAAGGACTTCAGGAATTTGTTTTTCAAAGGCTTCCTCATAACAACCATAGGAAGCGTTCTCAAAATATAGCTTATTCCTGCCATTATAAAAATATAGATATAAAGATTTCCACTCATTTCGCCGCCTCCTGCTTTTCGTCCTCAACGGGGAACAAAAGTGCCGCAACGATAGAGATAACGATTGTAAGCACGATTATCCTGAGGCTGTCCGAAGCCTTTGAAATTACAGGAGCAATCTTCGCAAGTCCGCTGATTATAAAGCTTGAGATAACGACGATTGCTATCGGCTTACTGTTCCTGCACGGCGGAATTATAAACGCCAAAAACATACCGTAAACGGCAACGCTCATAGCGGTAATAATAACGTCGGGAAGTATATTTCCAACAGCGATACCGCACATACCGCCGATTGACCACATAGGAAGCGCAAACGACATAGCACCGTACATATAGGACGGCTTTATGTAGCCCGGATACGCAACGGCAATTCCGAAAAGCTCGTCGGTCAAGTCAAAGCCGATTAAAAATCTGTGTATAAGCGGAGTTTCCGGAGAAAACTTCTGGCTCATAGCACAGCTCATTAAAATATATCTTGCATTTGTAACGAGTATTATCAATGCCGCAGTAATATAGGTTACTCCGTCCGACATTGCGGAAACGCCGGCGACCTCGCCTGCCGAGGCATTGTTGAAAAAGCTCATCAGGAAGCCTTGAAAAACACTCATTCCCACATTTCTTGCAGTCAAGCCTATCGAAAACGATACCGCAAAATACCCGAGACCTATCGGTATACCGTCCTTCAATCCGTTGAAAAACGGCTTTTTCAATACCCTTTTAACCTCTTCGTTCATTTTTCAACCCCCAATATCTATATTCTATTCTACTAAATATTTTCGCTTTTGTAAATCATTAAATTGTTTATTCTTTAACAATTTTTTTGTTGATTATGAACAATCTGTTAATATTGAAATTGTAATATTGACTAACAGTCAGTTTGTGCTAAAATGTGTTGCGGTAAAAGAAAATGACTTTTAGTCAGTTATTGCTCGGGAGGCGATTTTTTGGATAAGATTACGAAGAAAAAGAATGAAAAATACACGAAAATTCTCGACACGGCACTCGGTCTTTTTGAGAAGAACGGAACGCATCTTGTTTCAATTGATGAAATTGTCAAGGGTGCAGGCGTTGCAAAGGGTACTTTCTATCTTTATTTCAAGGACAGATACGACCTTATCTCAACGCTTATAATCGAAAAGGCTTCAAAATATATGTCCTTGTTAAGCGACAAGTACGAGCCGAGGGATTTCGGAGACGTTTCAACGAGCGTTCGTCATTACATTGAATATATTTCGGATTTTTTGCAGAAAAACAAGACGCTTTGCATTTTAATAGAGAAAAATCTCAACACCTGCGTAAATGCGGTTGCTCAGACAAAGGAGGGCCCTATCAAGGAGCTTTATGAGAAAATCTTTACGGAGCTTATAAATTGCGGAGTTTCCGAGGCGGAGGCACGTGCAAAGCTCTATCTTTACATTGAGCTTATTGTATCGTCCTGCTGCAACGCAATAATCAGGGAAACGCCGTACACGATAGAGGAGCTAAAGCCTCATCTTTGTCAAATAATAGAATCAAGCATAGTAAACATTATTAAGAGGTGATACATTTGAAAAGGATTGCATTGTGGGAAGCAAAGCATCCTAAAACGGTAGTGTTGATAGCGGTAATACTTTTGATACCCTCGCTTATAGGATTTTTGTGCACCCGAGTAAACTACGATATAATGTCGTATTTGCCCGACAATCTCTCGTCCGTACAAGGCGAAAAGGTACTTGACGAAACCTTTAACAACGCCGGTATGTCGATATTGGTAATTGAGGATATGCCCTCGAAATATACCGCTGCGTTAAAGGAGGAAATTTCAAAATTAGAGGGCGTCAGTGCAGTTTTCTGGGTGGATGATTTGGCGGACGTGAGTATTCCCGCCGATATTATCCCCGACGCACTCAAGGACGTCTTTTACAGTAAGACGGGCGAGCAGACAATGATGCTTGTTCAGTACAAGTACGCAGGCTCATCCGATGAAACGCTAAAGACGATAAAGCAAATCAAAGGACTTATCAACGACAAGACCTTTATCAGCGGTCTTACGGCTATTGTCGAGGACACAAAGGAAATTTGCGACACGCAAGCGCCTATATATGTAGCGGTTGCGGTTGTTCTCGCACTGATTATTATGTCGCTGCTTATGGACTCGTGGGTGCTTCCGTTCGTCGTGCTTGCAACTCTCGGTATGGCGATACTCTATAATATGGGCACAAATATATTTTTAGGCGAAATTTCCTTCGTCACACAGAGCATTGCGGCAATTCTCCAACTCGGCGTTACGGTTGACTACTCGATTTTCCTTATCGACAGATACCGTGAGGAGAAAACACGCTACGCCACAAGGGAAGAAGCTATGGCAAATGCCGTTACGAAATCGATAACCGCCCTGCTCGGTAGCTCTCTTACGACGATATTCGGCTTCCTCGCTCTCTGCTTTATGCGTTTACGTCTCGGCTTCGATATAGGCTTCGTTATGGCAAAGGGCGTTGTATGGGGTATTCTTACGGTTGTATTCATACTCCCCGAAATGCTGCTTGTGTTTGAGGAATACATTGAAAAGTACAAGCACAAGAGCCTTATGCCCTCTTTCCCGAAGCTCAACAATTCGATTTATAAAAACAGGAAGCTGCTTGCGATAATCTGCGTTGTGCTTATTATCCCCGCTTACTTCGTACAGTCAAAGGCAACGCCGTATTACAGTATGGATAAGGCACTCAATGAAAGCTTTATATCCGTACAGGGCCTTGAAAAGCTCAAATCCGATTTTGATATGGCTACCACACACTTTATAATCTTTGACGATACGCTTCCGTCGGGTCAGATTATCCAAATGGAAAACGAGATTAAAAACCTTGACGGTATCGCCTCGACCCTTGCGTACACCTCCATTGTAGGCCCTGCAATTCCCGACGATATTATCCCCGACGATATTTTGAAAATCTGCAAGGCTGACGGCTTACAGCTTATGATGGTAAACTCGAAATACGCAACCGCCACAGACGAGCTTAACAATCAGGTTGACGCACTCAATGCCATTGTTCACAAGTACGACCCAAGCGGCTATGTGACGGGCGAGGGTGCAATAGCAAAGGACCTTATCGAGGTTACAGACAGAGATTTCACGGTAACGAGTATTCTCTCGATTGCGGCGATATTCATTCTAATTGCAATAACCCTTAAATCGATAAGCCTGCCGATACTTTTGGTGCTTTCGATTGAACTTGCGATTTGGATTAACCTTGCAATCGGCGTTTTAACGGGCAGTTCAATGTCGTTCGTTGATGCGACCGTTATCAACTGCGTTCAGCTCGGTGCCACGGTTGACTACGCAATACTTCTCACAACGAGATTTCGTGAGGAGCTTCGCCTCGGACGTTCAAAGCACGACGCAACCATCAATGCGGTGTCGGCGGCTGAAAGGTCAATTCTTCAAAGTGCCTCGGTATTCTTTGCGGCAACGTTCGGCGTATATTGCATCTGCGATATTTCAATCATCAAGGGCATATGCGCACTGCTTGCAAGAGGCTCGGTAATCAGCGCATTTGTAATTATATTCTTCTTAACTCCGTTGCTTTGTATATGCGAAAAGCCGATAAGTAAAACGACTTTGGATTGGCGTTCTAAAGCTAAGAAGGAACATTTCAAGGAGGCAAAGAACAATGTTTAACTCAAAACAGAAAAAAGTAATAAGCATCGGCCTGACGGTGTCGCTTCTCGCCCTCTCGCTTGCAGGCTGCGGAAAGCAGAAAACGACGGGAAATGAAATTCTTGACGACGCAAGGGGCACGCAGACCTATGTTCAGCAGAACTACACAACCCCTGCCGAAAATGTAAAAAAGCAGGAAACGGTTTATATAAATCTCAACTCCGACGGCACGGTCAAAAAGATAAATGTAACCGATTGGCTTCACACCGACACTCCGCAGACGGTTATCGAGGACGAAAGCTCGCTTGAGAATATCACAAACGTCAAAACGCTCACACCGGCAGACGTAAGAGACGGCAAGCTCTATTGGAATATGGATACAACAGACCTCTATTACAGCGGCACGACCGAAAAGCCCTCTCCGCTTAACATAACCATACGCTATTTCCTCGACGACGTTGAAATGACAGCGGAGGAAATTGCAGGTAAAAGCGGAAACGTTAAAATTCAGATTGACGTTACAAGCGCACTTAAAAAGGCTGTTACAATCAACAAGAAAAGCTATGATATTTATTGCCCGATGCTCTTTGTCGGCGGTATGATTTTGCCCGAGGACAAATTCACGAATGTTAATATTGTAAACGGCACGGCTCTCAGCGACGGCTCAAAGCAAATTGCATTCTTCACGGGCGTACCCGGTGCGGACGAAAGCCTCGGACTTTCCGAGCTTAACCTTTCAATGCTCAATGCCCTCACGGCAGACTCGTTTACGATAACCGCCACAACAACGAATTTTGAATTGGGCAACATTATGCTTGCGGCAGCTCCGTTGTCGGCGGTAGGCTCTATCGGCACAGGCACACTCCCCGAAAACGTTGACGACATTAAAGGCGTGCTCTCCGACATTGAGGACGTTCAGAAAGCGCTCAACGGTCTTGATATTAACAAGGTGGTAAGCGTGCTTTACGGCGACTCGAACAAGTTTGATGAGCTTATCGGCTCTGTCAACACGGCTGTAAGGCTCTACCGTGAGAACGAAAAGCTCCTTAAAACCGTCAGTACCTATATGACCGACGAAAACCTCAAAAAGCTTGAAAAGCTTGCCGACGATTTGAGCAAAACGGATTTGGACGCAATTTCGGCAACTCTCAACGACCCTGCCGTTGCGGCTCTGCTTGAAATTCTGCCGAAGCTCTCCTCAAGCTTCTCGGAGGTGGCTACGCTTGCAAAGGATTTGAATGAGATAATGCCCATTCTTCAGTCGCTTTCAAACGATATGAACGACCCCGAAATTAAGCAGTCGCTTGACAATATGCCCGAAACCCTCAATGAGCTTCAGGGCGTATTAAAGACCATTGACGACAACAAGGAAGTCCTTGAAATGATAAACGACCTTTCAAGCGACGATAAGGCGGCACAGGTTGACGCACTTATGAAAACCGTAAGCAAATACACCACTCTCGACTCTCTCCCCGAGGAAAAGCAGCAGCTTCTTGCCGAGAAAATGAAGGAATGGCTCACCTACGGCAACGAGTACGACATTTTCACGGAAAAAGCCTCAAATATGACCTCGAACGTTGTTTTCACATATAAAACAGACGCAATTACCGTTCCCGAGCAGTCGGCAGAGCAGACAGCAGAGACACAGGAGACTGTGGGCTTTGTAACAAGGATTAAAAATCTTTTCAAATAAATAAAAATAAAAGGCACGCAATAAATTCAAAGTTTATTGCGTGTTTTTGTTTCAATTTACTATTAACATTTGAGTAAATTCGTGCTATAATATATACACAAAATGAAAAGGAAGTGTTGAATATGAAAAAAAATCTTGTTATTACCATCAGCCGTGAATTCGGAAGCGGCGGACATCAAATCGGCGAGCTTTTGGCAAAAGAACTCAATGTTCCTTTTTATGACAAGAAAATCATAGACAAGGCGGCGGAGAAAACAGGTCTTACGGCAGACTTTATAGCAGAGCACGAGCAGAGATACACAAGCTCTCTTATGTTCAACCTTGCTATGGGAAATTACTCACGCACAGGCGAACTTCCTCTCCATGACAAAATCGACATTGTCGAGAGCGATATTATCAGAGATTATGCTTCGCAAGGCTCTTGTGTAATTATCGGCAGATGTGCGGACTACGTTCTTGAAAATGATTTTGATTGTCTTAACGTCTTTATCTATGCCGACGACATTAAAAAGATTGAGAGAATTGTCAACAAATATAACCTTGAGCCGAAGAAGGCGGAAAAGCTCGTTAAGGAGACTAACCGTTCACGCTCAAAGCATTACAACTACTTCTCGGGCAAGATTTGGGGTGACAGAAGAAATTACGACCTTATGATTAACTCCTCAACCTTCACTCCCGAGGACTGTGTCAAGATGATTATCTCGGCGGCTGAAAACATAAAGTAAAATACATAAAAACAAAAGTACCGTACAGCTTAAATTTAGCTGTACGGTATTTTTATATCTCCTTGAACATTGAGGAAGCCTGTTCCTTTGTCGCATACTCCGAAACGCTGAGAACTTCGTATTTCGTTGTTTTCTCGCCGAAGCGGATTTCGATTACGTCCCCGACCTTTACGTCGTAAGAGGCTCTTGCAACCTTGCCGTTTACCGTGACGTGCTTTGCGTCGCACACCTCGTTTGCAACGGTTCTTCGCTTGATTATTCGGGATATTTTAAGATATTTGTCAAGTCGCATAGTCTACCTCCGAGAATTGTTTTATATATAATAACACAAAGTGCGACAAAAAAACAGAGGAAGATAAAAATATCTTCCTCTGTAAATGTTAAAAAGAATTATTTAACAGCGTTCTTGAGAGCCTGACCAGCCTTGAAAGCGGGAACCTTAGAAGCTGCGATTGTCATAGCCTCGCCTGTCTTGGGGTTACGTCCCTGCTTAGCTGCACGAGCACGTACTTCGAAAGTACCAAAGCCGATAAGCTGAACTTTGTCGCCCTTTGCAAGAGCTTCTGTTACTGCTTCGAATACAGCTGAAACTGCTGCGTCTGCGTCCTTCTTTGAAAGGTCTGCCTTTGCAGCTACTGCTGCGATAAGATCTGTCTTATTCATTTTTGTCTCCTCCGTTTTATTAAAAGACTTTTAATATTTCCAAAAGTGCGAACACTTTTAATTGGACTTAGTAATATTTTTAGCCTCATCCCAAAGGCTGTCAAGCTCCTCAATCGAGCTTGTGCTCATATCGATATTGCGTTCTTTTGCAAGTCGCTCCACAATCGCAAAGCGATTTAAGAACTTGTCCGTCGAAGCGGTAAGTGCCTCCTCGGCGTCAACATTTATAAATCTTGAAACGTTCACAACAGAGAAAAGCAGGTCGCCGAGCTCCTCGGTCATATTTTCCCTGTCATTATTTTGAACAGCCGCCTTTAACTCGTCGCTCTCCTCTGAAAGCTTTTGGAAAGCACCCGATACGTCCTCCCAATCGAAGCCGACCTTAGAAGCCTTCTCCTGAATTTTTGCACTTCGCATAAGAGCCGGAAGCTCACGGGGCACGGAAAGCATTTTATCAGTTTGAGTTTTACGGTGCTTGGTCCTCGATTTGATCTGCTCCCAATTCTCCATAACCTCGCCGCTGTCCTTAACGCTTATGTCGCCGAAAACGTGCGGATGGCGTTCAATGAGCTTTTTACAGATACCGTCGCACACATCGGAAAAATCAAACTCGCCGTTTTCAGCTCCGATTTGCGAATGGAAAACGACCTGCAAAAGCACGTCCCCCAATTCCTCGGTCATAAGCTCTTTATCGTTTTTATTGATAGCCTCAACGACCTCATACGTCTCCTCGATAAGCGATTTCTTAATCGACTCATGAGTTTGCTCCCTGTCCCAAGGGCAGCCCTCGGGCGAACGGAGAATTTTCATTATTTCCAAGAGGTCGGATACGTCATATTTTAATTTTAATACAAAATTCACTGCCATAAACGTTACTTCCTTATCTATTTTAACCTATAAATCCATATTTTGCAAGTGTTTTGGCAATTTTTTCGCCCTTTGGAAGCATAATTATATCTTCTTTTACTATTCCGTTTACCAAAAGCATGGAAATGAAGTAAACAATCACCGCAAAAACGACCGCAATCGCCGTAGCAACTATGTTTGTGATAGAGTGGTCGCCCTTGTAAATTTCGGGTAAAATCGCATTGAAAATGCCGAAGCTCGTTCTTGCCGCAACACCGCAGAGCACGCTGCAAACGGTTGGCTTTACGAATACCGACATATAGTCGATTTTTACCCTTGCCGTTCTTATCAGCGCAACAAAGTTTATCACGACGATTATCGTATAGCACACAACCGTTCCGACAACTGCGCCGTTAATGTTGAGCTGCGGCATACCGATAAAGATATAGTTTGTTATAACCTTTGCGATTGCACCTATCGAAAGCGATATTACGGGAATTTTCGCCTTTCCGAGAGCCTGAAGCATATTTGTCATCGGCTGTGAAAGTGAAATTAAAAATATCGTGTAGCCGTAAGCCGCCATAATCGGTGCGGCAATTGAAACAGCCTCCGCCGATTTTCCCGTTTCATACATCATCTGCAAAATCGGATAAGCCAAAACGCCCATTCCGATACCCGCAGGAAGCGAGAACATCATTGTAACACGAAGCACCGATTCGACCGAGTTTTTAAGAGCCTTTGTGTCCTTTAACGCCCAAGCCGCCGAAAGAGCAGGTATTGCACTAACGCCCAGAGTCATGGTAATTGACGGGATAAGGTTCTTAAAGTCAAGCGACATCGTATATGCGCCGTAAAGATATTTCGGAATATCCTCGTCAAGCACGTTTGAAAGCGCAAGCTCGACGGAATATAAATTTTTAATGTAATCAAGGTTGCCCTCAATCATTGTCGCAAGCCTGTTTTGAATTGTCATTGAGTCAATGAGGTTTGTAACGCTGAAAACAAGCGAGGAAGCAACGACGGGTACGGCAAGACCGAAAAGAGCCTTAACTATCGTGCTTGACTGTGCAGGCTTCGGGGAAGCGGCAAGCTCCGCATGAGTAATTCCGTCGCCCTTTACCTTATGCAAAATCATCATATAAATCATACCGATAATCGTGCCCACGGTAACGCCGATAGCCGCCGCTGCCGCCGCATAAGGATAGATAGCACTTGAAAGCTCAGCATGTGTGGTTACTGTTTTTCCGTAAACGGTAAGTCCCTGTTCGAACCTCGAATAGCCGTATGAAATTGAAAGCTTCGCACACGCAAGACCGAAAACGACTTTGCCGACAGCCTCCCACACCTCCGACATAGCGGTAGGGGTCATATTCCTCATACCGTTGTAGTAGCCTCTGTAAATCGACATAATACAGCAGAAGAAAATTGACGGCGTAATCGCAAGTATTGCAGGGATAGCCTCCAAGCTCTTTGCAAGGTAAGCGTAAGGATAAGCGAGTATGAGCAAAAGCAGCGTTCCGCCGATACCCGTTATCAAAAACAGCCTTGCCGCCACCTTAAAGGTAAGCCTTACATCTCTGTACCTTTTAAGCGCCATCTGCTGTGATACCATTTTCGAAATTGCGACGGGCAAGCCTGCCATTGAAATGGTATACACGGGAATATAAAGGTTGTACGCCGAGTCAAAATATCCTCTTCCGACTGCGCCGACCATATTTGAAAGCGGTATTTTATAGAGAATACCGATAATTTTAACAATCAAGGTTGCGGCTGCAAGCACCATTGCTCCGTTGAGAAGCGACTGACTTTTCCGCTTTGTATTGTTTGCCAACTGAACACCCCATTCCGATAAGTCTACATATTATACATTTATTTTTATATAAAGTAAAGCATATCAGCCTATAAATTCACGCAAAAGTGAGTCCTCGGGCACAAGCGACAAATCCACGCTCTCAAATTGCTTCAAGGAATGTATAAGCTTTTTCGCTTCCCGTGCATGCTCCTCGCTGAGCTGTGCACCCTCAAGCATTTCAAGCACCGTGTTTTTGAAAAGGCACGGCTCGCACATATGAATTGAGTTAATTCTCACGTCCGCCATATCCTCATACGGGAACAGATATTTGTCCTCGCCGTCGCAAACACTCTGCCAAAGGTCATAGGTGTTTTCAACCGAGCTTGCTCTGAAATTATAATCTCTTATAAGCCGTCTCATAAATCTGAGATTACGCTTGTTGAGAACAATCCTGCCTTTTGCGTCGTAAATTCTCGAAGATACGCTTATATAAATTTTCATAAGCTTTAAGCCGTCAAGTCCGCTTGTGACAATCGGATTCAAGGCGTGAAGTCCCTCAACGATAACGGCGTCATTCTTTCCGAGCGTTATTTTGCGAGCTGCGTCCTTTCTCGTACCCGTTGTAAAGTCAAAGATAGGAAGCTCCGTTTCCTCGCCTGCCATAAGGCTTTTAAGGGTTTCCGATATTAAATCAATATCAAGCGCATAGACCGTTTCAAAGTCGGGGTTACCCTCGGCATATCCTGGAATGTCGCACCTGTTCTTATAAAAATCGTCAAGCGATACAACATAGGTCATCATACCGAGTGAGGTAAAGGTCTCTGCGATTTTTTTAGCCGTCGTCGTCTTGCCCGAAGCGGACGGACCTGCAAGCATTATAATTTTCCTGCCCAAATCGTCGAGAGCCTTCTCTGCGATATTGTTTATAATGTTCCTGTAACGAAGCTCCGCTCTTGCGACAAAAGCCTGCGGATTTTCCCTCGCCAGCTCGTTTATATATTCAATTCTGTTATTGTTGTTTGACATAGTGCTTACCTGCCTTTAGGTTATTTACAGCTGTCGTAAAATTTAATGATTTCGTCTTTTCTTTTAACAATCTCCGCAAAGTCGTCAATATATTCATACGGATATTTGTAGTTGAATATTCTGCTTATTTTGTCGCCGTTCGGTGCTTTGAGCCTTGTAACTCCGCCACCGCCCAACGCAAACACGGAATGACATTCCTCCATCATAAAGATATTGTAAAGACATTCCTTATCGGGCTTTGAATAGCCTGTGTTTTCAAGGTTGCCGAGCGATTTTGCCTGACGGTACATATAGTACGGAAAATATCCGTTGCCCGTCAAGGTTGAATAGGCATAGTCGAGCATACTTCCTGCAAGATTGCTCTTTTCGGTGTCAACCTGCCCCGATTTAGTTCCCATAACAGATGAACGCTTCAAGGCAAGAGTATGAACGGTTATGTTTTCAGCCGAGAAGCTCAACGCCTTGTCAAGCGAAGCACAAAAGCCGTCAAGGGTATCGTTGGGCAAGCCTGCTATTAAGTCTGCGTTAATATTGTCGAAGCCCTCTTCCCTTGCAATGTAAAATGCGTTTTCAGCCATCTGCGCCGTGTGCTTTCTGCCGATAGCCTCTAAAATTTTATCGTCAAAGGTCTGCGGATTTATGCTTATTCTTGAAACTCCGCCGTCTTTCATAACCTTAAATTTTTCTCTTGTGAGAGTGTCGGGTCTGCCCGCTTCGATTGTATATTCACGAACTGTTGATAAATCGAAATTGTCTGAAATAGCTTCAATCACATATTTTAATTCGTCGGCTTCGAGCGTAGTGGGGGTGCCTCCGCCGTAATAAACGCTTTCAAGTCGCAAGCCGAGGCTTTTTGCGATTTTGCCCGTAAGTTCAATTTCCTTTTTAAGACAGTCAAGATAATCGGGCATCAGCTTTTTAATGAGCGAGCTTGTCATTGCGTGGGAGACGAACGAACAATAGCTGCACCTTGTCGGGCAAAACGGAATTGAAACATAGAGGCTGAATGACTCGGGTCTTGAAAGTGAAATGATTTTCTCCTCTGTGTTCGCAACGCTGTCCGCAAGAGCCGTCTTTTCCTTCGTGACAAGGTAATCACGCATAAAAATTTCCTTGCCCTTTTCGTCGCCGTAGGTCGCCTTGAGATTTCTCAAAAGCTTTGACGGACGAATACCCGTGAGTATTCCCCATTTAGGCACATATCCCGTGATTTTAACAAGTGCACGGAACATCATCTGCGCCATAAGAAGTTCGCCGTCAGTAATACCCGAAAGGCTGTTTTCTTCGCTGTAAAGCACGCTTCCCGCTTCGTCGGTAAAGACAACTCTAACCTCGCTGTCGGTAAACTCCGTAAGCAAAAGAGCCTCGCCGTCCTTGAAGCTGTCGCCGATTACAACGGTAATTTTCTCATTCGGATAAAATACCCTCGTCAGCTTTTCCGCTTCGTATTGAAATTTATGATTTTTAATACCGAGTATCATACAAGTCTCCGCAAATATCTGTTATGTGTTCGCTCATAGTCGAGCGTGGTTGAACGGTTATGACCGGGATAAACCTTATAGTCGCCGTCAAGCCCTGCTATCTTTTTAAGCGACGATATAAGCATAAAATCATCGCCGCCGACAAGGTCTGTTCTGCCTGCCGTGAGTGAAAACAGCGTGTCGCCTGTAAAAATCGTTCTTTCGCTTTCGATTATATAACAAACTCCGCCGGGTGTATGACCGGGGGTGTGCATAACCTTAATTTTCGTCTCGCCGAGCATAATTTCGTCGCCGTCCTGAAGCAGTCTGTCAGCCGAAACGCTTTTTTGCCCACAGCCTCCCCATTCGGCAAGGCTTCTTTTCGGATTTGAAAGGCACTCGGAATCGAGTTTATGTATCATAACCTCGGCATTTGTGTAAGCCTTTAGGTCGTACACACCTAAAATATGGTCAAAGTGTCCGTGCGTGAGCAGTATATATTTAACATTTTTGCCGTCAAGCTCTTTTTTAAGTGCCTCGTTAAAATCGCCTGCGTCAATGACGGCACATTCATTCGTCGCAACGTCCGTTAAAATATATGTGTTTGCGCTGACAGGACCTAACGGGATTGATTTTACGGTAATTGCCATTTTATTTTCTCCAAATCTCCGTATCGTAAAGTATTGTAACAGGTCCGTTGTTGAGAAGCGATACCTCCATATGCGCTCCGAACACGCCCTTTTCAACCTTACGCACTCCGTTTTCAAGAAGCTTTGAGCAGTAGTATTCATAGAGCCTGTTTGCCTCGTCGGGAGAAGCGGAATTTATAAACGACGGTCTGTTTCCTTTCTTGACATCTGCGCAAAGCGTAAACTGCGACACAGCAAGCACCTCGCCGTCAATATCAAGGATAGACTTGTTCATCTTGTCGTCCTCGTCCGTGAAAATACGAAGCGAAGCCGTCTTTTTTGCAAGGATTTCCGCATCCGCCTCCGTGTCGCCGTCCATTACGCCGACAAGTATAAGATAGCCCTCTGAAATTTCGCCGACGGTCTTTTCGTCAACGTCCACCCTTGCATTTTTAACTCTCTGAATTACTGCTTTCATATTTTTATTCCTTTATTATATCGAATTTTGACGTTCAACCAAAAGAACGCCGTTGATTTTCTCAATTCTTGCAATTACATTCTTGAGGTGCTCGACATTGTTTACCGTGACGGTCATATTGATAAGCGATCTGCCGTCCTTTGCCTCTCTTGTCGAAAGGTCGTTAATGTTAACCCTCATAGCCGCAATCTGAACTGAAATATCAGCCATAAGTCCTATCCTTGAAAGTGCCGTTATCTGAAGCGCCGCACGGAACTCCTGCTTTGAGGAATTGTTCCACGAAGCGTTTACCCATCTCTCCGGCTCGGAAGCCTTTGAAATATCCTTGGGCACATTCGGGCAGTCCTTTTTGTGAATTGATATACCGTGACCTCTTGTGATAAAGCCTATAATGTTATCTCCCGGCAACGGATTACAGCACTTGGAAAATTTAATAAGCATATCGTCAATGCCCTCAACGGTAACGCCCTCTTTGTTTTGAACACGCTTTGTCGGAACGGTCTCAATCGTCTTTTCCTCGTGCGGCTTGTAATTTTTATTGTAATCGTCCTTGATATACGGCATAAGTCGCATAACGGAGGTTCCGCCGAAACCTATCGAAGCGAACAAATCGTCAACGCTTGCACAGTGCTGATGATGAGCAAGGTTTTCGATAAATCTTGCATATTCCTCGTCGGTCAAACGAATATAGTTCTTCCTGAGCTCTCTTTCAAGCTCCGCCTTACCCTCGGCGATATTCTCTTCTCTGCGCTCGTTCTTAAACCAAGAACGAATCTTGTTTCTTGCGGAGCTTGTCTTTGCAACCGAAAGCCAATCCCTCGACGGTCCTTTATTCTGCTGTGGCGAGGTGAGAATTTCCACAATCTCGCCCGTCTTAACCACATAGTCAAGCGGAACAATTCTTCCGTCAACCTTTGCGCCTATCATTCTGTTTCCGACAGCGGTATGAATTGCATATGCAAAGTCGATAACGGTTGAGCCCACGGGTATGTTGATAACGTCGCCCTTCGGAGTAAACACAAAAGCCTCCTCGGGGACAAGGTCTGATTTAATAGCCCTTACGATTTCACGGACGTCTCCCGTTTCCTGCTGCTCCTCAAGAAGCTGACGAACCCACGCAAGACGCTCCTCCATATTTGACTTTCCCGAAATTCCGAGCTTGTATTTCCAATGCGCCGCAACACCGTATTCTGCGGTTCTGTGCATTTCCTTTGTTCTTATCTGCACCTCGAACGGAATACCCTCTTTGCCGATTACCGTGGTATGAAGCGACTGATACATATTCGGCTTCGGCGTTGAAATATAGTCCTTAAATCTGCCCGGAAGCGGAGTGAACATATCGTGGATAACGCCGAGGCAGTTATAGCAGTCCGCAAGGTTATCAACGATAATTCTGATAGCGTAAATATCGTAAATCTCGTCAAAAGACTTGTTCTGCATATACATTTTTCTGTAAATGCCGTGAACGGATTTTATTCTTGCGTCAATCCTTGCATCACCGACGGTTTCGGTAATTCTGCTCTTGATTTTCTGCTTCGTGTTCTCAAGAAATTCCGTCCTTGACTCGCTCGTCTCGGAAAGTCTTTTTTCAATATCCTCATAAGCTATCGGATCGAGAAAATGAATTGCCAAATCCTCAAGCTCCTCTTTTGCGGTTCGAATACCCAAGCGGTGAGCTATCGGTGCATAAATTTCAAGTGTTTCAAGCGCAATATCACGTCTTTTCTGCGGTGCCATAAACTGAAGCGTACGCATATTGTGAAGTCTGTCCGCAAGCTTTATGATGATTACTCTTATATCGTGCGACATGGCAAGCAGCATTTTTCTGATATTTTCCGCCTGCTGCTCCTCTTTTGTCGAAAGCGGAACTCTGCCGAGTTTTGTAACGCCGTCAACAAGGCTTGCGATTTCCTTGCCAAACTCCTTTTCGAGTCTCTCAAGTTCAATATCGGTGTCCTCAACGGTATCATGCAAAATCGCCGCCGCAACGGACTGTGCGTCCATTCCGAAGTCCAAAAGGATATTTGCGACAGCTATCGGATGGATAATATACGGCTGACCCGAATATCTGAGCTGTGCCTTATGAGCGTCTGAGGCAAGGCGGTAAGCCTTTTCAATGCTTGCAAGCTCCTCCGCCGAGAACACAGCTTTGCAACGGTCATATAATTCCTTATAAAGTTCATCCGGTGTCTTTTCTGTCGTTTTATTCTGTGTCATACGCTCATCTCCCCTTGTGTAAGTCTTTTAAGTATCGACGAGGAAGCAAGGTCTACCCTTTCGCCGGCTTGTGAAAGTCTGATTTTTGAAGAATCGCCCTCAACAAGACCAAGCTCCTCTAAAACGTCCATTGTAACAAGCACTTTTCCCGCATATTTACACGGGCATTTAGCCCTATGGCAAAAGACCTCGGTGTCACGAAGGACGGATTTTTTCGCCCTGAAAAATTTATAGCAGCTCGCAAAAAACGCTCTGTCTGGCGTTAACAGTTTCAGTTCTTTTTCGGTCAAGGCTGTGTTTTCCTTGAATTTTTCGTATATTCTGCGTGAAGCGTTCAGCGTATCAAAGTCCGTGTCCGCAAAACCTATGTCCGCAATTCTTACAGACGGCTTGATTTCGCCCCTGAACTCGTTTTTATCTACTCTGAAAGCTATATTTACAACGTCGCCTGCCTCATACTGAAAATCCTCTAAGGTCTGCGAAAACATAACCGCATTGATTTCCTTTGCATCTTTTTCAAATGTAAGTCTAAGGTGCTTTCCCTCGCCCACGGGTCTTACCGATTTCAAAACAACGTTTTTCATCAAAAAGCAGGGTTGCGGATTGTTTGCTCCGAACGGCTCAAACATCGAGAGCACGTCAAGAAGCTCATTCGATATAAACGACGGGTTTATTTGAAGGTCAATTTTTAACTCCGGATACGGCATCGAGGTCTTATACGCATACTCGCCGAGTTTTAGACGAAATTCATCTATTCTGTTTTTGTCAATTCCAAAGCCTGCGGCAAGAGTGTGTCCGCCGAAGTGCGTGAGCATATCGCCGACCGATGAAAGTGCGTCATAAATCGAAAAGCCCTCAATACTTCTGCAAGAGCCCTTTCCCGTTTCGCCGTCGGTTGAAATTACGATTGCGGGCTTGCCGTATTTTGTCACAAGCCTTGAAGCGACAATTCCGATTACGCCCTGATGCCAATTTTCGCCCGATACAACAATAATCGGCGCATATTTTATACGGTCGTCCGACTCGATTATTTCAATCGCCCTTGCGGAGGTCTCGCTCTCGATTGCCTGACGCTCCTTGTTTGCTGCGTCAATCTCCTGTGCCATAGCCATTGCTTTTTCGGAGTCGTCGCACAAAAGCAATTCAACCGCCGTTTTTGCCGATTTCATTCTGCCTGCGGCGTTTATCCTCGGTGCTATTCCGAAAGCCACGGAATTTGCGTTAAACACTTTTTTATCCGTTCCCGAAACAGCCTTTAATGCCTCAATACCGCAGCGGTGCGAATTTCTTATCTTGTCAATTCCCTTTTTAACGATTACCCTGTTTTCATCTATTACAGGAACAACGTCCGCCAATGTGCCGATAGCCGCAAGGTCGGAATATTTTTCATATACAGTGTCGCTGTCGCCCTCAAGAGCGCAAACAAGCTTGAAAACCACGCCGACGCCTGCATATTCACGGAAATCACATTCGCTGTCCGTGCGATGAGGATTAACGACGGCAACAGCCTCGGGAAGAACGTCGCCGACTTTATGGTGGTCTGTTATTACGACATCAACACCCAATTCATTGGCAAGCCTTACCTGCTCAACTGCCGAAATTCCGTTATCGACGGTAATAATAAGCTTTGTTCCGTTCTCGGCAAAATCCTTTACAGCCTGTGACGAAATTCCGTAGCCCTCCGACACTCTGTCGGGGATATAATAATCGACATCTGCCCCCTGCTCTCTCAAATAGAGGTACAAAAGCGTTGTCGAGGTAACGCCGTCGGCGTCATAGTCGCCGAAAATTGTAATTTTTTCGCCGTTATCGACAGCACGGCCTATACGCTCGACCGCCTTATCCATATCGACAATTTCAAACGGGTCCCTGAAAAGACCGTCGGCAAAAAGGAAGCTCTCAATTTCCTGCGAGTCTGTCATTTCCCTTGACGCAAGAAGCAAAGCCGCCAACGGTTCAAGGCTGAATTCCTCAGCAATCACCGCAGCAGAGTCCTTGTCGGTATTTGCAATTTTCCACCGATATTTAGACAAGTTCTTACGCCTCCGAGAGATAATCTTTTAACCTTTTTATTTTAACATTTTAATTATATTCTTTCAATATTATTTTGGGATTATTTTTTTAATTGACACAAATGTCATTTAATAGTAAAATGTTTTATGTATGGGAAATTAGATTTAATTTAGGGGGAAGTAGTTTGAAAACTAAAAGGCCGAGTAATCTCGGCGCTAAAAGGTTTGGCAAGAGAAATACTGCGTATCTTCTTGCCGATATTGTTATAGTGAACCTCGTTTACTTTGTAACCACAATAACATATTGGATTTTCCGCACCGACGCAGCCCTGATAAGGCAACTGGCGTTGAGAATACCTTATGTTACGCTCGCTTACATTTTGTGCTACGCGATATTCAGAGTTTACCAGACGGCTTGGAGATATGCGGGTCTTGCCGATATGGCAAAATACTTTTTTTCAGCCGGAATCGGAACTTGCGGAGTGTGGGTATGCGACTATATACTTATGAAAGTAAACAGACATTTAATCGCAAACGGCACAGCAAGCACTCTTTACTTTAACGTGCTTCCGAGAGCCGTGTACCTTGACAGCCTGCTGATTATTATCCTGTGTTGTCTTACAATGAGATTAGCCTCACGCTCATATCTTATGTTTAAGCATGAGTGCAACAGGAAAATGCACCTTGCCGAAATGAAGCAGATACTTATTATCGGTGCAGGAGAGGCAGGCACAAGCCTTATAAGAGATTTTGAAAACAATTCCTATAAGTTCGGCAATCCTGCGGCTCTTATTGATGACGACAAGTCAAAAATCGGACTTTTGGTCAACGGCGTACCCGTTGTCGGCAACTGCGACGACATTGAAAAAGTATGCGCAGATTATTCGATTGATGAAATAATTTTCTGTATCCCGTCAATTACGGATGACAGAAAGCGTGAAATTCTCAACTGCGCTATTAAAACGGGTATTCCCGTCAAGATTGCGCCTGGCATTGCAGACCTTGAAAATTCAAGAATTTCATATAAGGAAATGCGTTCGGTTGACATTCTCGACTTACTTTCTCGCCCCGAGATTAAATTGAACCCCGATGTTTGTAAATATGTTACCGGCAAAACCGTACTTGTCACAGGCGGCGGCGGAAGTATCGGCTCGGAATTGTGCAGGCAGATTGCACGCTACAATCCCGAAAAAATTGTTATCTTTGACATCTACGAAAACAATGCCTATGCACTTAAGAACTCTCTTGACCGCCATTATTTCGGCAATCCAAAGATTGAAATTCGTATCGGTTCGGTAAGAGAGTACGCACGTCTTAAAGAGATTTTTGAGGAATTTCATCCGTCATCTGTTTTCCATGCGGCAGCTCACAAACACGTTCCGCTTATGGAGGAGAGTCCTTACGAAGCAATTAAGAACAATGTTCTCGGCACATATAACACCGCAAAATGTGCAAACGAATACGGCGTTGACAACTTCGTTCTGCTTTCAACGGACAAGGCTGTTAACCCGACAAACGTGATGGGCGCTACAAAGAGGTGCTGTGAGCTTATAATTCAGCACTTCTCTAAAATATCGACTCATACGAAATTTGCCGCTGTTCGTTTCGGTAACGTTCTCGGCTCGAACGGAAGCGTTATTCCGCTTTTCAAGGAACAGCTCAAAAACGGCGGACCGCTTACGGTTACTCACCCCGATATTACAAGATACTTTATGACAATTCCCGAGGCGGCGCAGCTTGTTGTTCAGGCAGGCGGTCTTGCAAAGGGCGGAGAAATTTTCGTACTTGATATGGGCGAGCCTGTTAAAATCGTATCGCTTGCAGAAAAGCTTATTAAGCTCTCGGGCTTTGAGCCGTATGTTGATATTGACATTCAGTTTACGGGACTTCGTCCGGGCGAAAAGCTCTACGAAGAACTTATCCTGCCAAGCGAAAAAGACGGTATGAGAAAAACTGAAAACAACAAGATTTTTATTACCGCACCCACCGATTTTGACGACAATGCTCTCATTGAGCATATAAACTCAATTCCTACAATGGACCCGTCAAAGGCAAGGGATTTCTTAAAAGAGCTTGTTCCGAATTTCAAGGAAGATTAAAAATTAAATCAAAACAAAAACGTCCGTTTGAGGTCTATGCTTCAAACGGACGTTTTATTTATTCTCTTTTTATTTATTTTCTCTTTGCTTTTTGAAATACTTGAACATTGACGATATATGGATTTTCATAAGTCTGAGGTTTTTGGAGCTTCCGCCCTCCCAATTATGAACGACGCTCGCCCTCGGATAAAACATAATTTTTCCGTATTTTGAAAGCCTTTCGGTCAAGTCAACGTCCTCAAGATACATAAAGAAGCGTTCGTCAAAGCCGCCTGCCTTTTTGAAATATTCCGTTCTCATAACCATAAAACAGCCTGTACAGAACTCAATCTGCGTCGGCTCGGTCATAGACGTATTTTTCATTGTGTATTCGTCTCTTATCGGCTCAAACGCCTTAACATAGCGTGAGAGCCTGCCCAAGAACATATATTTGAAGGTCGGCTTACGCTTCGGAAGATACTGCTGTGTACCGTCGGGATTGAGAATTTTCGGCGTTACAAGGGCAACATCCTTATTCGCTTTAAGATAGTTCACAAGTTCCGACAAAACATCGCTTCTAAGCTCAATATCGGGGTTTAACACGGCGTGAAATTCAGAGCTTGCGCCGAGCATTTTATTGTGTCCGAAGCCGAAGCCTCTGTTTTCGCCCGTCTCGATAAGCTTGACCGTCGGAAAATTGCTTTTAACATATTCGACCGTTCCGTCCTCGGATGCGTTATCGACAACGGTTATTTCATAATCAACCGCCTTTGTGTATTTAATTACACTTTTCAAAAGTCTGCCGATTTCGTCTTTGTTGTTATAGGTTACAACGGAAATTGAAAGCTCTGCCATCACGCACCTCCTTACTTTGAGCGCAAACGCCCGATAAAGTTAATATTTATAAATCTTTTTGCAATGACAAGCGCACCGATAAGCTTATTTTTCAATCCGCCCGCCTGCCTGCAAAACAGAGAATAGTCCTTTTTGAAAACGGCAAATCTGCGTCTTGCCGCCTTAATATCGCTGAAGTCATTGGCAGAAAAGCTCTGCTTTAGCTCGACGCTTTTCGCCGCTGCGATTTTCCTTTTTTGCTTTTTCATATCCGATAAAAACTTGTGGTCGATAAAATCAAGGAAATAATTTTCATCATACCGATAAGCTTTGAACACCTCTGCTTTAACCGCCATACCGCTGTTTATACCGGAAATATTGTCCTCGTTCAATTCTTCAAGGCTTGAAATTGCGGATACCGAAACGCCGCTGATTTTACACGGAGACATATAGCCGTTTCTGTCGAAAACACACGGCAAAAGAATGTCTGCGCCCGTTTTTTCAATTTCTTTTTCCATAAGGGCAAAATAATTTTCGGGAACAACCGTGTCGTCGTCAAAAAAGCAGATGTAGCCGTCTCTGCCGTCAATGCTCTCAACCGCCTTATTGTAAGCCTTTGAAAGACCGACATTTCCGCCCATTGAAAGAATATGCACCCTCTCGCTCTCAAAAGCCGAGTTTTTCATATCCTTTGTGCTGTTGTCGCATACAAAAATCTCAACACCTGTGTTTTTCAAACTTGAAAACGAAAGGCTTTCATTAAGATTTCTGTTGTAAATTACCATTACGGCAAAAAAATTGATACTCATAATTATCTCTTTAAGAGGGCAGAAATCATCTGCAATCTCCATTTTATCATATTCAATACGCTTGAATGTTTGTCCGACGAAGCATTGCCGCCGTGACGTCTGTAAAGGATAAGCGGCTCGTTTATCAGCGCAATTTTGCCGTGTCGCTCGCACATTAAGCCTATCCATTGGTCGTGCATGGGTATATTTTCGGGTATCGGCAAAAGATATTCGCAGCATGACCCTCTAAACGCCATACAACAGCCTATATAAGTGTTTTTGATAAGATTTTTTACAATTCCCGCACCCGATTTTCTCTGCTCGAAAAATGAGCTTTCAATCGTGTTAAGCTCTTTGTCAACAATTTTCGCATCGTGCATAACAAGTACGGTTTCAGGGTTTTCAAACTCTTTTTTTACCCTTTCAACCTTGCCGTCAAGCCAAATATCATCTTGGTCGCAAAGGAAAATAATATCGTTCTTGCAATGTGTAATCGCATTTTCGAAATTTTTTATAACTCCCCTGCCCGTTCCGTCAAAAAGCTTGACTCTCGGGTCTTTTTCCGAAATAAAACAAATCATTTCCCTTGTACCGTCGGTTGAGGGGTCAAGGGAAATGACAATTTCATCTTCGGCGGACAGCTGCGGTAATATTGAATTTATTTGTTCTTCGATAAATTCCTTACCGTTATATGCGGCAAGTGCAACTGATACCGTCATAATTAAAACACATTCTTTTCGGAAAATTCTTTGAATGACTGATGAACTTTATCCTTTTCCGAAAGGATAATTTCCATATCGTCGCTTATCGGCCACTCAATGCCGATGTCGGGGTCGTTCCACATAAGACCTGCCTCGTGTGAGGGGTCATAATATCTTGTGCATTTGTAAACGAACTCCGCCTCATCCGAAAGAACAAGGAATCCGTGAGCAAAGCCCTCGGGGATATAAAACTGCTTTTTGTTCTCGGCAGAGAGTACAACACCGTACCACTTACCGAAGGTTTCGCTGCCCTGTCTCAAGTCAACGGCAACGTCGAAAACCTCGCCGCTTACAACTCTGACAAGCTTGCCCTGCGAATTCTGAGTCTGAAAATGGAGTCCTCTGAGAACACCCTTCTTTGACTTTGACTGATTATCCTGCACGAAAACCATATCAAGTCCTGCTTCCTTGAAAACTTCATACTGATATGTTTCCATAAAATAACCTCTGTTATCGCCGAAAACCGTGGGCTCAATAACATAAACGTCTTTTATCGGAGTTTTGATAAAATTAAATTTTCCCATTATTTATCACCGTACATCTTTTTATAGTAATCCTGATAAGCACCGCTTGTAACGTTCTTAACCCAATCCATATTGTCAAGATACCATTTGAGCGTTTTCTTGATACCAACCTCAAAGGTTGTTTCGGGATACCAGCCGAGTGCATTCTTAATCTTAGTCGGGTCAATGCCGTAACGACGGTCATGTCCCTTACGGTCTGTAACATACTTAATCATATGCTCGCCAACCTCGGGGTCAACGTTTTCCTTGATATATTCGATAATTGTCTTAACGATAAAGATGTTCGGTCTTTCGTTGTGACCGCCGACATTGTAAACCTCACCGTCAACGCCGTTTCTGATAACCATATCGATAGCCTTGCAGTGATCCTCAACATAGAGCCAGTCACGAACCTGCATACCGTCACCGTAAACGGGAAGATCCTTATGAGCAAGAGTGTTGTTCATAATAAGCGGAATGAGCTTCTCGGGGAACTGATAGGGGCCGTAGTTGTTTGAGCAACGGGTAATGTTGATCGGGAATTTATAGGTGTCGTGGAAAGCCTTTACGAACATATCCGCAGAAGCCTTACTTGACGAATAGGGGCTGTGAGGGTCAAGCGGAGTTGTCTCCATAAAGTAGCCCTCTGCGCCGAGTGTACCGTAAACTTCGTCGGTTGAAACCTGAAGATACTTAACGCCGTCCTTGTACTCGTCGTCGCCTGTCTGCCATGCAACCTTAGCGCATTGAAGCATATTTACTGTGCCGAGTACGTTTGTCTCAACGAAAATCTCGGGGTTTGTGATACTTCTGTCAACGTGGCTTTCAGCAGCGAAGTTAACAACATAGTCAATATCATTCTCTTTGAAAATCTTTGAAATAGCCTCTCTGTCGCAAATGTCAGCCTGAACAAAAGAGTAGTTGGGGTTGTTCTCAACGCTCTTGAGGTTTTCAAGGTTGCCTGCGTATGTGAGCTTGTCAACGTTGATGATTTTAACGTCATCATACTTGTTGAGCATATAGATTACAAAGTTTGAACCGATAAATCCGGCACCGCCGGTTACAAGATAAGTTTTCATGAATTTTTCTCCATTTCGTCTAATTTTATAATATACTCTTGAAGTGCTGTATCCCAATCACGCATTTCATTGCCGACTGTGCACTCAAGCATAAGATTTCTCAACGATGAATAAGCAGGTCTCGGTGCAGCCGACGGATATTTTGCCGAATATTCCTCGGAGGTGCATTTTGCGACCGTTCCCTTGCAGCCCGAAAGCTCCATAATTCTTGCCGCAAAATCAGCCCAACTGCATTCGCCCTCGCCCGTGCAATGATAAACTCCGTACTCCTCTGTAAGAGCAAGCTTGAGAATATGGTAAGCAAGGTCGTTTGCGTTTGTGGGGTTGCCTCTCTGATCGTCAACAACCGTTGTAACGTCGTTCATATTGCCAAGACGTCTCATTGTCTTAACAAAGTTTTTACCGATAAGACCGTAGAGCCAAGCCGTTCTCAAAATGAAATATCTTGAACATTGCTCGCTGACATATTTTTCGCCGAGAAGTTTACTTTTACCGTAAACCGTGTTCGGACCTACCTCGTCCCACTCGCATCTCGGAGTGTTTCCGTCGCCTCTGAAAACGTAGTCGGTGGAAACGTGAACGAATTTTGCGCCGTTCTTTTCACTTGCAACAGCAAGGTTTCTCGGGCCTATCGCATTGACCTTCATTGCAGCTTCAAAATTGGTTTCGCAGCCGTCAACGTTTGTCATTGCCGCACAGTTGATGATAATGTCGGGCTTTTCGCTTTCAACAAAAGAGCTTACTGCGGCAGCGTCGGTAATATCAAGGTCTTCAACATCGACTGCGACAATCTCACAGCCTTTGTATGCGTCACTTATTTTTCCGATACCCGCTTCGCCCGTTTTAAGCATTTGAGAAAGCTCGTTTCCCAACTGACCGTGCGAGCCCGTAATCAGTATTTTCATATTTTATATTCCTCCCGAAATAGACTTAATCAGTCTGTTTCCTTTCCCGCAAGCTTGTAAAGATACTGACCGTATTCGGTAGTTTTAAGCTTATCAGCCTGCGAAAGAAGCTGTTCCTTATTTATAAAGCCGTTATTGTAGGCAATTTCCTCAAGGCAAGCGACATAAAGTCCCTGTCTTGTCTGAACCGCCTCGATAAAGTTAGCGGCGTCAAGCATTGCTCTGTGAGTACCCGTATCAAGCCAAGCCATACCTCTGCCGAAGAGCTCGACCTTCAATGTACCTCTTTTCAAATATTCGTTGTTAATCGAAGTGATTTCGATTTCGCCTCTTGCCGAGGGCTTAACGTTCTTTGCGATTTCAATTACGTCGTTATCGTAGAAATAAAGTCCCGGAACAGCGTAGTTTGACTTCGGATGCTCGGGCTTCTCCTCGATTGAGAGAACATTCCAGTCCTTATCGTATTCAACAACGCCGAAAGCTGTGGGATTGCTTACATGATAACCGAAAATCGTTGCGCCCGACTTCCTTGCGCTTGCTCTCGCAAGTCTTTCGGAAAAGCCGTAGCCGTAGAATATATTGTCGCCGAGGACAAGGCAAACGCTGTCGTCGCCGATAAATTTCTCGCCGATTATAAATGCGTCGGCAAGTCCTCTCGGCTTATCCTGAACGGCATATTCAATATGCATACCAAGCTGTGAGCCGTCGCCGAAAAGCTCCTCGTAGCAGGGAAGATCACGGGGTGTTGAAATAATAAGAACATCCTTAATCTTTGCGAGCATAAGAGTTGACATCGGATAATAAATCATCGGCTTGTCATAGACTGTCAAAATCTGCTTTGAGACTGCAAGAGTTGACGGATAGAGCCTTGTGCCTGCACCGCCTGCAAGAATAATACCTTTCATATTCTTTCCTCCAAAAATATTGTTTAATATATTGTTGTTTATGCTGCATCACCGATTGACTCGGGATTTGTGGTCTCGGGTATCGGCTTTGTTGTGGTTTCGGGTGCTTCCGCCTGCGTCACGGTAACCGGAGAGGTTGTGGTAACAGGCTTCTGCGTTGCCGTCTCGGTGTTATCTGCCGAAGCGGGCTTCTTTGTTGTTGTAACAGCCTTTTTCGTAGCTGTCGGAGCCTTTGTGGCAGGCTCATTTTTAGACTGCTTCTTTGTCGTTCTATCGGACTCGGGTATCGGCTCTCCGTAAAGGAACATATGAATTCTGTCGGAAGCGGCGTCAAGGTCATATCTCCAAACCCATGCGCCCTCATATATTCCGCCGATTGCACTTTCCGGCTCGCCGGGTACTGTAATCGTTTCGATTGTAACGTCCTCATTGATAAGCGGAACAAGGCTCATAACCTCGCTGAAGGAAACCGAAGTCTCGCAAAGCGACATCATCGTCTTAACAACCTCCGCATACTTTGAAGGGCTGACCTTTCTCGCCTGAGTGAGAAGAGCGTTTATAACCATCTTTTGTCTGTTTGAACGTGCGTCGTCGGAGTCCTGCTTACGAAGTCGGCAGAAAATAACCGCCTGATCGCCGTCAAGATGCACCTGTCCGTAATTCTTAACAAGTGCCGCACCTCTCTGTGCGTTGGGGTCTCCGTAAAGAGCCTCCTGATTTATCTGATTCATCTCGGACTCGGTAATTTCAATGTCTATACCGCCGAGAATGTTTATGGCGTCTGCGAGTTTATGCATATTTATTGTAGCATAATCGGTAATATTCATATTGAAATTTTCGTTTATCGTTTTAATTGCAAGCGGTGCGCCGCCGAATGAATAAGCGTGTGTGATTTTCTGATTTTTGCGACCGTCAATAGCAACATAGCTGTCTCTCAGAATAGAAACAAGCTTGACACTCTTGTTCTTTGCGTCAATGCTGACGATCATAATAGTATCGCTCAAACCCTTAAAGGAGTCTGCATCTCTTGTATCAACGCCGAAAACAGCAACGTTGAACACGTCCGTTTTACCGTATTTGTTTTCGATTTCGTCCGAAACGCCCAAGTCCTCACGGCTTATGTCGGTGGTAAAGCCGTTATACACGCCGTAAACCGTTGCAAGAGCGATAAGAGCCAACAAAACTATAACGCACACAACAATAATGACAACCCTCTGCCATTTTTTGAGAGCCATCCATTTTTGTTTGAACTTCGAGTCCTTTTTAGGTTTTTTATCTTTACCCTTTTTTGACTTTTTCTTTTCGGGTTTATTATCCTTTGCTTCGGCAACAAATTCTACATCTTCAAAATTTCTCTTGTTGTCTGACATCTACATACCTCACATATAAAATACGCAAAAGCGCACACAAAAAATCTATTTTATTACTTTGGATTATACTATAATTTACGCCGTGTGTCAATGAAAATACAAAGGCTTCTGAGTGTATTTTGACGAATAATAATTTATTAATTTATTTAATGTAAAAAAAACATAAAAAAAGCGGCAGTCTCCTGCCGCTTTGGATTTATATTCAGAAAGGAAGATAGCCCATTGACGAATTGGTAACAAGCACGGCAACGTAGCCTATGTAAATACAAACCATCAAAGCACCCTGCCAACGGTTGAGCTTTTTGGTAATTATTGTCGGTACAATCGCAATAAACGCAACCGCAAGGCATACGAAAACATCAAGATAAGCCGACTGCTTGCCGATTTCAAGCGTACCGTTTGAGATGAATGCGCATACGGGGAGAATGAGCGTAATATCGATTATATTAGCACCGATAATGTTACCGATTGAAAGCTCGGACTGCTTCTTTGCAATAGCCGTAATCGTTGTAACAAGCTCGGGAAGCGATGTTCCGACAGCGATAATCGTAACGCCGATAATAGCCTCCGAGACGCCGAGACCTCTTGCAATGATTGTGCCGTCGTCAACGAGCAAATCTGCGCCGACAACAATTCCAAATGCACCGAAAACAAATTTGAAAATATTTACGAAAATGCTCTTGCCGTTTACCTCGGGCTTTTCGTCGTCCTTGCTCTCGCTGAGTGAGCTTTTGCCCTGAAGAATGTTCTCAAGCATAAATACGGCAAATATAATAATCATTATAACGCTCTGCACGGTTGTAAGGCTGAGGTTGTTGATAAACAACGCAAGAGCCGCTACCGCAGCAATCATAAGCGTACCCTTAAACGCAACCTCTTTTCTCTTGACGAGGGCAGGCATACAGAGTATTGAAATACTCATTATAAGACCGATATTAGCAGTAACCGAGCCGACAGCGTTGCCGACAGCCATATCGTTCTGACCCTTTGCCGCAGCAATTACAGATACTATCATTTCGGGGAGAGTCGTAGCAAAGCTTACCACCGTAGCACCGATAATAAACTTCGGAATACCCGTAGCCTCTGCAATCCAAGTTGCAGCGTCAACAAAAATATCTCCACCCTTAACTATAAGAACAAGTCCGATGATAAACATTATTACAACGTAAATCATATTGTCCGAGGGTACAGAGAGCAATGAAGCCAATGCGCTTGATATGTTCATTAAAAACACCGTCTTTTCCTAATTTTATAGCAACCTGTCTATTTTAGCACAAATATTTTTTTAGTCAATACACATTTGAATTTATCGGGCGTGCTTTTACATATATATTCCGTTGACAAAACAGAATTATATCGTTATAATTGTATATATTATTATGGCGTAGTATCGACAGATATTGCACTGTTTTTCATTAAAGGAGCAAGGCAATGGGTTACACCAAAGAAGACATTTTAAGAATTGCAGAAGAAAAAGACGTTAGATTTGTCAGACTTCAGTTTATTGATATTTTCGGACAGATAAAAAACGTTGCCATTACAAGAAGTCAGCTTGAAAAGGCTCTCGACAATAAATGTATGTTCGACGGCTCTTCCATAGAAGGCTTTGTAAGAATCAACGAGTCGGATATGTATTTGCGCCCCGACTATGACTCTTTCGTAATTTTGCCGTGGAAGGACAGAACCGCAAGGCTTATTTGCGACGTTTACCGTACCGACGGAGTTACACCGTTCCTCGGCGACCCGAGAAATGTATTGAAAAAGGTTATGAAAGAGGCTGCCGATATGGGCTTTACCTTCAATGTAGGTCCCGAGTGCGAATTCTTCCTTTTCCAGCTTGACGACGAGGGAAATCCCACCACTCAGACAGGCGACGTCGCAGGCTATTTCGATATGGGTCCTGCCGATCAGGGCGAGCAGTGCAGACGTGATATTTGTATGTGCCTTGAGGAGATGGGCTTTGAAATTGAAGCTTCTCACCATGAATGTGCCGAGGGACAGCACGAAATCGACTTCAAGTTTGATGAGGCTCTTAAAACCGCCGACAATGTAATAACCTTTAAGCACGTTGTTAAAACATATGCACGCCGTCACGGACTTCACGCAACCTTTATGCCAAAGCCCGTTTACGGAATTTGCGGCTCGGGTATGCATACAAATATGTCGCTTATGAAGGACGGCAAAAATGCATTTTACGATCCCGACAAGCAGTACGGTCTTTCCGATACGGCATTGCACTTTATCGCAGGCGTTCTCGCTCACATAAAGGGAATTACAGCGGTTGCAAATCCGCTTGTCAACTCATACAAGAGGCTTGTTCCCGGCTACGAAGCACCCGTATACATTGCGTGGTCGGCTTCAAACCGTTCAACGCTTATCAGAATTCCCACCGCAAGAGGTATGGGCACAAGAGTTGAGCTCCGTTCTCCCGACCCTGCCTGCAACCCCTATCTTGAAATGGCTCTTTGCCTCGCAGCAGGTCTTGACGGCATTAAGAGAGGACTTACGCCCCCCGAAAGCACCTCGAAGAACATTTATGAAATGACGGCGGAAGAGCTCAAGGCTGACGGAATTGACAATCTTCCCTCAACGCTTGAAGACGCTATGTATGAATTTGCAAGCGACCCGTTTATCAAAGAGGCTCTCGGCGAGCATGTGTACGAAAAGTACCTCGAGGGTAAGCTCAGAGAGTGGAAGCAGTATCAAATGTGCGTAACCGATTGGGAAGTTAACCGCTATCTCCCGAAGTATTGATGAATTGAATAATTAAAGCACAAGACGGGCAGGAAAATTCCTGCCCGTTCGTTTTTTATCAATAATCATTATCAAAAAACAGCTTATATACAAAACGAAGAATAAAAATAATAATCAAAAGAACCAAAGACATTATTTTAGTTTACTCCTGTAAGATGCCGTAAGCACCAACTCTCCGTTTGTATTTCTTGCAATATCAGCCCAATCGAGAATTGACGCAATTACAAAAACAGGGTCAATAACAGACTCACCTTTTTTCCTGCCCCATGCTTTTGCAAGAGCACCTACGACCGTTGTTTCGTCACATTCCGGTTCCCCGAATTTATAGTTTCTGCCGTTGCCCTTTCTTGCGTGACCGTTTTGTGATACAAGCAAATCAACAACAGCATCAAAAAGGTCATAAGTAAAGGTCACATTTGACGGAAGTTTATTGCTTGAAAACGAATTACCGTCTCTGTTCGCCCACACCTCGCACGGCAATCCTCTGAGGGTATAAACAGTCACTCTGCCGTCGTTTTCTTTGAGCTTTTTCTTTATTATTTCCGATGCTTTAACGCTGTTTTCATCAAAGTATAAGTTATTCATTTCAATTTCCTCCGGTATTGTAAAAATATTTTCCTCAGGCTCTGCCAAGCCGAGATTTACCAATAATGTATCGAGCTTTTTTTTAGCATACGGATAAGAAATTCCCATTTCTTCCTGCAACGATTTCAAGCTACCTTTATTTTTCAAAAAGCAAATCAGAAATTTATAATCTTCCTCCGACAATAAATCAAATTCTGACAGCTTAAAATCATTGCGAAGCTCTAATCCGCAATCAGCACATTTTAACGCACAAATTTTTAATTCCCCGTGACATACAGGACATTCAGCAATAAGTTTGCTCATTTCAATCATCTCCTTTACTTGTGTTATAACATATATTTACTGACTTGTCAATATAGTATTTAATATTTTTTATTACTATTTATAATATATGCACTTTTTATTGTTACATTAGCCGTATACAAACCTTCAAATATAATTCTCAGCGTAGGGCGGTGGCTTGCTGCCGCCGTTAAATCACAACAAATCAACGGTTACAAACAATTATATTTTTATATTATATCTATATCGTAGGGGCGAACTGTGTTCGCCCGTTTTTAATTTGATATGAATTGACGGGCGACCGCAGGTCGCCCCTACGGGTCGATATTGAATTTAATTTGATAACAGCAGAAAGCAGTTTTGTTTTTCGTTAATTCCCTCGGCGGCAGCAAGCCACCGCCCTCACCATTGGATGTAAAATTCACAACAAAAATGCACCCTCAAAAGAGGGTGCATAAACATAGATAACTTATTAAATCAAAATCAGCTTCGAAGCTTAATTCCGATTTTCTCAAGAGCCTTGACAGCCTTTCCGACTGCGCTGTCTGCATCATCGTCAGTAAGGGTTCTTTCGCCCGAACGAAGCTTTAAGCTGAACGCAACGCTCTTCATACCGCTTTCAACCTGACTGCCCTCGTAAACGTCAAACAAAGAAATGTTTTCGAGAGTTTTGCCGATTGCCGAAGCAATAACCTTTTCAAGCGATACAACGGGAATACTCTTTTCGCAAACAAATGCCAAGTCCCTTGTAAGAGCAGGGAATTTGGGGAGGGGAGTATAAACCTTTTCTACAAGTCTGTTTTCAAACAAAACATCCATTGAAATCTGTGCTACATAGCAGCGAGTGCCGATTGAATAGTTACTTCTGACGCTCGGATGAACTTCGCCGAATATTGCCAATTCCTTACCGTTTACGCTGATAACGGCAGCTCTGCCAGGGTGGAATATTGTATTATCCGTAAGTCTGTCAATATCGTAATTCTTAATACCGACAGCGTTCATAACCGTTTCAACAACGCCCTTGATATTAAAGAAATCGTATTTTTCGCCGTAAAGACCGATAGTAACAAGCGACGGCTCGTCGGGAAGCTCTTCTGTACCGTTTGACTTATAAACAGGCCCGATTTCATAAATTGCAGCTTCTGCGTTACGGTTGTTATAGTTCTTTGAAAGCACCTGAAGAATTGACGGAATTGCCGTTGTTCTCATAACCGAGGTGTCCTCGCCTAAGGGGTTGGAAATTACAACGCAGTTACGAAGCTCGCTGTCCTTAGGAAGCATAATTTTGTCAAATTCCTTAGGACTGATAAATGTATATGTGCAAACCTCCGAATATCCTGCTGAAAGCATAGCTTCGTTTACCTTCTTTTCAAGCATTTGCTCGTCGGTATATCTGCCGTCGGCAACACCTGAAAGTGCTCTGTCGGGGATTTTGTCATATCCGTAAAATCTTGCTATCTCCTCGGAAATATCAGCCTGATGCTCAATATCGTTTCTGAATGACGGAGCAATAATCATACCGTCCTTAACCTCAAAGCCGATTTTTTCAAGAATTTTCTTCTGCTCGTCTGCTGTGAGGTCAATACCGATAAAGTTGTTTACCCATTCAGGCTTGAAGGGAAGTGTAACGGGAGTTTTATCGCTGTGGTCACAGTCAACAACACCGCCGACAACATCGCCTGCATCAAGCATTTCAACGAGCTGCAAAGCACGGGTAAGCGAACGCAAGCAGCCTGTTGCATCAAGTTCTTTTTCGTATCTTGCAGAAGCCTCTGTTCTCATTCCGAGAGCCTTTGCTGTGCGTCTTACAGAAACACCGTTGAACATAGCCGATTCAAATACGATTGTGGTTGTATCGTCCATAATTCCCGAGTATTCGCCGCCCATAACACCTGCAACGGCAACGGGCTTGTTTTCGTCTGCAATAACAAGCATTTCGGAGTTAAGTTCTCTTTCGATACCGTCAAGAGTTGTGATTTTTTCGCCGTTTTCAGCTCTGCGGACAATAACTTTGTTACCGTCAAGGTATCTAAGGTCAAATGCGTGCATAGGCTGACCGAATTCAAGCATAACATAGTTTGTAATATCGACAATGTTGTTTATAGGACGAACTCCGCAAGCACGAAGTCTTTCTCTCATCCATCTCGGAGAGGGCTTAATTCTGACATTTTCAACAACTGCGCCTGCATATCTGTAACAAAGAGACGGCTCTTTAATTTCAACGGAAAGTATATCATTTACATCGCCGTGAGTGCTTTTAACCTCGGGTGTGGGAACGTTAAGCTCTGCATCAAAGGTTGCGGCAGCCTCTCTTGCAAGACCGACTATTGAAAGACAGTCGGCTCTGTTAGAAGTGATTTCAAACTCTGTGACAACATCATCAAGACCGATAGCCTCGTGGATATCCTTGCCGAGCGTTAAATCGCAATCGTCGCCCAATACGAAAATACCGTCTTCGACAGCATAGGGGAAATCGTGAATTGTAAGACCGAGCTCGCCGAGAGAGCAGAGCATACCGTTTGACTCAACGCCACGAAGCTTACCTTTCTTAATGTGGTGTCCGCCTACAACATAGCTGTTATCCATAGCAACAGGAACAATATCGCCAACTTTAAGGTTCTGTGCGCCTGTAACAATCTGAATATCCTCGGGTGTGCCGACATTTATCTGACATATCCAAAGATGGTTTGAATCGGGGTGCTTTTCAAGTGAATCGACTCTGCCCACAACAACATTTTTAATTTCTTCGCCCTCTTTTTCAAAGCCCTCAACCTTTGAGCCCGAAATGGTCATACCGTCTGCAAACTGCTTGTCGGTAACATCAAGGGTAACATAATCGCTCATCCATTTTTTTGATAAATTCATCTCGACACCTCCTTAAAACTGACTCAAGAAACGCATATCGTTTTCAAACAACAAGCGCATATCGTCAATATTAAATCTAAACATTGTAAGTCTTTCAAGACCGATACCAAACGCATAACCTGTATATTTTTCGGAGTCAACACCGCCGTTTTGAAGAACCTTCGGGTGAACCATACCGCCGCCGAGTATCTCTACCCAGCCTTCGCCCTTACACATAGGACAGCCTTTACCGCCGCATTTGAAGCAGGTAACGTCAATTTCGCATGACGGTTCTGTAAAGGGAAAATGGTGGGGTCTTAAACGAATTTCGGTGTTTTCGCCGTAAAGACGTTTTGCAAACTGCATAAGATTACCCTTTAAGTCGCCCATTGTAATACCCTCGTCAACAACAAGTCCCTCAATCTGATGGAAATAGGGGGAGTGTGTTGCGTCAACGGCATCCGAACGGTAAACTCTGCCGGGTGCGATAATCCTGATAGGCGGATTTTGCTTTTCCATAACTCTGATTTGAACAGGGGAGGTCTGAGTTCTTAAAAGCATCTTTTCCGTAATATAGAATGTGTCCTGAGTATCTCTTGCAGGGTGATCGGGCGGAAGATTGAGAGCTTCAAAGTTGTAATAATCCCACTCAACCTCGGGACCTGTCGCAATCTGGAAGCCCATACCTATAAATATGTCCTTAACCTCGTCAAGCACGATTGAAAGCGGATGCTTATGACCGATAGGTGCAACTACACCGGGAAGCGTAACGTCGATAGTCTCGTTTGCGAGCTTTGCTTCAAGCTCTTTTTCTTTTAACTGAGCTGTTTTCTCCTTGAGCATTTCCTCAATACTCTGTCTTACTTCGTTTGCAAGCTGACCTATTTTCGGTCTTTCCTCTGCGGAAAGCGTACCCATCTGCTTGAGAATAGCGGTTAATTTGCCTTTCTTACCAAGAACCTGAACTCTGAAATTTTCAAGCTCTTGAATACTTGAAAGCTCGGCTAATTCAGCTTTTGCAGACTCGTGAATTTTGCTGAGTTGTTCTTTCATTTTTCTCTTCCTTTCGATATTGAAATAAACATATTAACAAAACAAAAACTCCGCCCCAAATTGGGACGGAGAAAAATACCGTAAACCACCCGATTGGAAAAGAGCTAACACTCCCTTGCCCGTAACGGAGGCTGCCGTTGTGACCTACTGAAGGTTCAGCCACACCACTCCAAAGTGAAATTTCAATCTGCCGTCGGAATAAACTTGCTCGCAGCTAATGCAAATTCTCTCTTGAATTCGTAAAATCGGTAAATCTACTGACCTTTTTCACAGTGTTTTTCGGATTTGTTCTGTTTGCTCTTATAGTATAGCATAAATAATCATTTTTGCAATAACTTTTTTTGACGAAATTTTAACAAATTTAGGTTATTCTCTTGAAAAAATTTTTTTATGTTGTATAATATATAAGATATAAATAAAAATGAAGGAGTGTGCTTATGAACACTAATTGGATGAATAACAAAACTGTTATCATCACCGGTGCTTCAGGCGGTATGGGTAAGGGCGTTGCAGAGCGTCTTATCAAGGAACACGGCTGTACCGTCATCGGTATTGCAAGAAGCGAAGAAAAAATGAAAAAGGTTGTTGAAGAACTCGGCGAGTATGCGGACAAGTTCTCTTATCAGCTTTTCGACGTTTCTGTTGAGCAGAATTGGATTGATTTTGTTACTTATCTCAAAGATAATAACATTCATCCCGACGTTCTTATCAACAATGCCGGAATTCTTCCCAAGTTTGACAGATTTCAGAATTACACAATCGACTACATAAAGAAGGCTATGGATATTAACTTCTATTCGGCAGTTTATTCAATCCATGCTCTTTTGCCAGTGCTTCTTGAGTCATCAACACCCGCAATCATCAACGTTGACTCTTCTGCGGCTCTTATGACGCTTGCAGGCACATCTGTTTACTCGGCTTCAAAGGCTGCTTTGAAATCTCTTTCTGAGGCTCTTAGAGAGGAATTGAGAGGTAAGTGTTATGTCGGTATCGTTTGTCCCGGCTTTACAAAGACTGATATTTTCAGAGATCAGAGCTCAACCGACGACAAGGGTACAAAGATGCTCAACGCAGTAAGCACACCTTGCGATAAAATGGTAAATATGATTATGAGAGATATTAAGTTCAAGCGTCCTCTCGGAGTTCACGGCTTCGACGCTGCGTTTATGAACTACTTTGGAAGAATTTTGCCTGTTCAGGGCGGCAGACTTTTCTCTACCGTTATGAAGGCTTCAAAGCTTCCGTTGTTTGATCCCGTATTCAAAGACTAATAAAAAACTAAGTTATTCATTCGGGCACAGCCCGTAAAAACATATTGGAGGTCCACTATGAAAGTATTTATGATCGGTGGTACAGGTCTTCTTGGTTGCGAAGCTGCAACTACTCTTATTAAAAGAGGCCACCAGGTAACAAGCGTTGCTCTTCCGCCTCTTCCGGAAGGCGCACCCATCCCCAAGGAAATGGAGATTATTTTCGGCGACATCAATAAGAAGTCGGACGAAGAAATCGAAAAGATGCTCGAGGGCTCTGACGTTTTCATCTTCGCTGCAGGCGTTGACGAGAGAGTTGAGTTCCCGCATCCTGTAATGGATTATTACCGCAAGTTTAACATTGCTCCGCTTGAGAGAATTTTCCCGCTTTGCAAAAAAGCAGGCGTTAAGCGAGCAGTTGTTCTCGGTTCTTATTTCTCATATCTTAATAAGATAAGACCCGATATGAAGCTTGAAGAGAGAAACCCCTACATGAAGTCAAGAATGATTCAGGAGAAGGTTTGCGAGGATGCTTGCGACGAGAACTTCTCAGCTTGTGTTCTTGAGCTTCCCTACATCTTCGGCACACAGCCCGGCAGAAAGCCCGTTTGGACTGTTCTTATTGAGCAGATCGAGTTTATGGATAAATGGCCTTTCACAATGTATCCGAAGGGCGGTACTGCAATGCTTACTTGCCGTCAGGTTGGTCAGGTTATCGCAGGTGCTGCTGAAAACAAAGCAGGTAAGACCGGCTTTGAAGCAATCCCGATCGGTATGTACAACATGACATGGCCTGAGTTCCTTGCTATCGTATTTGATGCAAGAGGAATGCACGGCAGAAAGGTTGTTACTGTTGCTCCGTGGATGATGAGAATGGGTATGCATAAGATTGTTAAGGATTATGCTAAGAGAGGCATTGAATCAGGTATGGATCCGATGCAGCTTCCCGACATCATGGATTACAACCTTTTCATCGACAAGAAGTATTGCCTTGAGTTGGGCGTAGAAGAGGACGATATCAAAGCTGCTATCACAGATTCGATTAAGGTTTCTCAGGCTGCATTCGACGGTAAGGTTAAGCTCCTTGAAATGAAGGGCGAATAATTACCTACATAAATTTAGGCGTTATCTTTTGATAACGCCTTTTTTATATTCAAAAAGGGGATATAGAGCAAAAAGAAAACCGACTTGCTTTGGCAAGTCGGTTAAATGTTTTTATAATAGCAGGATTAGTGCTTAATGTCATCCCAAGCAACGCCGTTGATGTGGAACAACTCGTCGAAATCGTACTTGTTGTGCTCATCCTTGCTGTGGTTCGGATACCAAACCTGTGCGAAGAAGGGGTTGGTCTTAGCGATTGCATCGTAATCCCAAGCCTTGTGAGGAATGTAGCACTCGGGGCACCAATGTCCGCCAAGAAGAATAAGAGCAGGGCTTGCTTCGAATTCTGCACCGCAGTAACCGCATTTCCATTTAAGCTTTGTAGCCAAATCGCCCTTAGTCATTGTGTCAGAGAGGCACTCACCGCCACGGAACTCAGCAGCCTTTTTCATATCGTTGATATCAAGCTCTGATTCGGGCTTTGACTCATCATAGCCGTGGTCAAGCTTGAACTGCTCAGCTGCGCTGTTATCCTTATCAAACTTGATGATTTCGAAGTCTTCCCACTTTGAAGGAATCTTCTCCCATTCAGCCTTTGAGCCGAAGTAAGCGCTCATACGAACCTTATTGTCTTTAGCAACCCAGTCAAGAGTACCAAAGTCGGGAGTAGAAGCAATCTTCTTCATAAAGGGTTTAGCACAAGCAGCTACGAGACCCTTCGGAAGATATCTCGGAATCTTGAAGTAGAATTCAACCTGATCTGCAAGACGGTTGAAATAGTCCTTAACAGGAAGATTTTCACGGAAGTGAAGGTAGTTTTCGAGCTTGTCGCCGTCTGCATAGAACTGACCGTGGAAGTTCTTTGTGATGAACCAGTTAGGATCAAAGAGCTTTTCGGGGCCTGCAAGACCGAGTGTGCCAAGAAGAAGGCACTCAAACTCATAGTTAGAAATTCTGTATTCCTTACCTGAACCGATGTTGTAGAAGTGATTCCAGAAGTCGCTGCCGAGGTTGCCCTTTGCATCTTCGTCGCAGAGGTTAGCAAGCAAACGACCTGAGTCCTCAACAGTACACCACTCGAGAACGCCGTTGATCGGTACGTGGAACATGATCGGATCCATATTCTTAAGAATGTTGGGGTAGAGGATACCTGACTGACGCATTACAACCCAGTTTTTAAGTCCGCTTTCAACAAAAACAGCCTCAGCACGGCACTTTGAAACTGCATAGTGGTCGTAGATTGAAACCTTAAGCGGGTCACCGCAACGGCCCCAATGGATGGGATAGTTTCTGTCGCCTGTTTCAGCAACGGTACCTATGTAACAAACCTTAACTGCATCGGGGTTGGGCTGAGCCTTAACTGCATTGCAGATGTTTTCAGCAGCGCCGATATTTGTTTTCTGTGTTCTGTAAGGCTTCCAGTCAGCTGTGGGAGAAACCATACCGCCAACGTGGAGAACGTAGTCTGCGCCGTTTACAGCGTCGAGAACATCCTCGTACTTGGTAAGGTCGCCCCAAACGATTCTAACTGACGGATCGTTAAGGTAAGCCTTGAACTTTTCTCTGTTCTTTTCACTGCCTCTCAAAAGAAGAGTGATGTTGAACTCGTCTTTTTTCGCATAAAGCTCTTTGAAGCCGGCAAAGCCCATGTTACCAGAGCCACCGGTGAGCATTACGGTTTTCTTATCTGCCATAATCTTCCACCTCATAAAAAATATATTATAGTAATATAATTATACCATATATGACCATATTGTCAATAAAATAACACAATAAATACGAAAAAAGCTCTCCAAAAATAGGAGAGCTTTTGATGTTTATCGATACTTACCAAGCAATAGTGAAGTCTTTATCAAGACCGAAGGGTATTGAGATTGATGCACCCAATGCTTTAAGTGAAAGAGTCCAAACAAAGTGGTAATTTGCCTGAGTAACATTGCCTGTTGCTTTATCAACAGTAACCTTAATTACGCCGTCCTTATGACCTGTTTTAACCTCTTTGATTATGCTTGCGGCAGGACCTGCGTTATCTGTAACGATTGTAGGCATAATTACCGAGAATACCTTACCGTTGTGTCCCTGACCGTGAGCAGTAGCCTCGCTCGGCTCATCAGCCTTAACCTTAATAACGATTTCATATGTGCTGCCGTTATCTGTAACAGTTGCGCTGTCAACGTCGTCAGCAGTAAGCTTACTTGACCAGTTTTCGTTTTCAACAGGGAACATTTTATTCTTCTGATCTGCGGTGGTAGCGTTAACCAAGCCGGGATCAAGCTTTGAAAGATCCTTGTCGCCCATATTGCTTTCGATAAGTGAGTTAGCCATGCTGATAAGTGATGAGGGAAGGTTGCCTTCTACATCGCCGGCCTTGCTGTTTGTTTCTTTGTTAAGAGTAATCTGCTTAGCGTTGGGCTTAACCTTATTGATTGCAGTGTTGAAATATGCAACAACATCTGCGGTTGAGCTTGAAGCGGAAATCTCTTTAACATCGCCGCTCGGAGCAGCTGCTTCGTTACCCGAAGATGAAGAGCCGCCGTTAGCAGTGTCATTTGAAGAGCTGCCCGAAGAGCTGCCGCCTGCGCTGCCGCTTGAAGAACCGTTGTTACCTGTATTGTTTGCGTTTACGGTAGTAATGCCTTTTTCAGCCAATTCTTTTTCAGGATCAAAGAATGATATGTAGCAAACAGAGTAAATGAGCAAGAGTGAAAGACAAACTGCCAATGCAGGAATGAATGTTTTTCTGAACGCCTTGCGAACTTCCTGTGTGTCTGCGAGTTTTTGTGCACGTGACTCCGGAGTTGACGGAATCTTTTCTTTTTTTGCCATTGTTTTTTCCCCTTTCAATGCTTGGACAATTTTGCAAAATAATACCCTTATAATTTACAATAAATTCATAAAAAAGTCAATCCAAAAAACAAAAATTGTTTATATTTTGTGTATCATTTTTTATTATTCCGCTATTTTTAGTATAAGTTCCTGCTTTTTCGGTTTTTTATCGCCGATTTCAAACGCATTTGACAATTCATTTATTGCGCTGTCAAATAAGCTGTCATCGCACGAATATAACGTTGCGATAACTTCGCCGCAAGAAACCTTGTCGCCTGTCTTTTTATGAAAAATAAGACCGGCGGTGTTGTCGAGCTTATCCTCTTTTTTCTCTCTGCCTGCTCCGAGATATACACAGGCTATTCCGCATTTTTCGGCGTCGGTTTTAACAATATAACCGTCTTTTCGGCTGACAAAATCACAAGAATATGTTGCCTTTTTGAAAAGCGAGGTGTCGTAGATAAAGTTTGCATCTCCGCCTTGATATTTAACCATATCGGCAAGCTTATTAAGAGCTGATTTGTCTTTTATCGCATTTTGCGCTTTTTCACGGCATATATCGATGCTTTCGCCTGTTGCAAGATTTATCATATTTGCCGCAAGCTCAACGGAAACAAGCGTTAAATCCTCGGGACCGTTGCCGTTAAGCGTTTCAATGGCTTCGATAACCTCAAGATTGTTTCCGACAGCCTTGCCGAGCGGAATGTCCATATTTGTAATCAGAGCCTTTGTCTGCTTTCCTGCATTATTGCCTATTTTAACCATTGTATCTGCTAATTTTTCGGCGGAGGGGAGGTCTTTCATAAAAGCGCCGCTTCCGACCTTAACATCGAGCAGTATTTTATCGCTTCCCGAAGCCAATTTTTTGCTCATTATGCTTGACGCAATTAAGCAGATTTTATCAACGGTCTCCGTTACGTCACGCAGGGCGTAAATCTTTTTGTCGGCAGGGCAGAGGTTGCCCGATTGACCTACAACGCAAATTCCCGTCTTGTTTACCGTTTCAAAAAATCTCTCACGGTCAATAGACGTGTTAAATCCGGGTATTGATTCGAGCTTATCCACCGTTCCACCCGTATGCCCGAGACCCCGTCCTGACATTTTTGCGATTTTTACACCGCAAGCTGCGGCAATGGGAGCGCAAATAAGCGTGGTTTTATCTCCGACGCCGCCCGTTGAGTGCTTATCGACCTTAACACCGTCGATATTTGACAAATCAACCTTTTCGCCCGAATTCAGCATTGCTTTTGTAAGAAAAACGGTTTCGTCATCATTCATATCGTTGAAATAAATTGCCATCAGCAGTGCGGCAATTTGATAATCGGGAATTTCCCCGTTGACATAGCCGTTGACGAAAAAGCATATTTCTTCATCGCTTAAAGAAAAACCGTCTCGCTTTTTCCTGATTATATCGGTAATACGCATAATATACTCCTTACGGCATATTTGAATTGAGCTCCTGCATCGTAACATCTTCCTTTTCATACGGCGAAAGATATTTATCCTGATAATAGTTTTCGTTCTTTGAGGTTAGGTTGCCCTCGGTATCTATATTTAATACACCGCAGCCACGCTGTGAGCCTATTCTTGAAATACCGCTGTAAGCAAGGTAGTCAATGCTCATACCGTAGTTAAGATTGATTGACTTATAGTTAATCGAGAAGTTGTTAAGATGATCGTGACCGCAGAATATAGAGTCTGTCGAGCCAAGCTCAAGCATAGTCTCAAAGAGCATATCGTCATGAACGCCGCAATAAACAACCTTGCCGCTTTCGCCTGCGGTGCCGTAGTTATAGGTTATGTTTTCATCGTCCTTATATCCGTTGTCAACATATTCATTCCAAGCGGTTCTGTATTCGTTGAGAGGAATATGCATAAATGCAGAGGTCTTAACGGGAGCGGAAGCGTCATACAAAGCCGCTCTGTCGGCAGATAGCTTGGAAACAGTCTGTGCGTTCTGCTCTGTGAGAGCTTTAACGGTGTTTTTATACCACTCAATCTGATTGTCATGAATGTTATCATATTTCCATGCAATTCCGAAAACATCCCCGTCGATATACGAATGAGAGTCGAACAGTATAAGCGAACGTGTGATTACATTATCGGAATTAACAATGTTTATTATCTGGTTTCCGCAGCCGTCAACGTCCTCGGGACCTGCCTGCAAAAGACAATGCGGAAAGTCGCCGCTTGAATATATTTCGGTAAGCTGTTCCCTCGAATAATAGCTATAAGACTCCGTATCATGGTTTCCGTAGCAGGCTGTCCAATAAATTCCGAGAGACTCCATAAGCTCTGCAAAAAGAGTTGCACCTGATTTATTGTTGAAGGTTCCTGCTTGGAACGGAACAGGGTAGGAGATATCGCCTGTTACAATTACAAGGTCGGGCTTTTCGGCTGTCAGCATAGCCGCAACCGCATTGATTGCCTTCGAGTCCTTGTTAATTGAGAGATAGCCGCCTCCGAGATGTACGTCGGTAAGCTGAACTACTTTAATATCCCTGTCGGTTTTGATGTTCCAACAGCCGTTGTTATAATTTTCGGGCACAAGCTGATTTTCATAAGCGACCTTTGAAATTGTTTTTATTTTGTTCCTGTTTGCTTTTAACCCGATTACGGTAATTAAGGTGGTAACCGCAACATAGACGATTAATACGCACAGGAATATGCACAAAAATTTCAAAAATCTTTTCTTATGCTTTCCTTTAACCTTGACTTTTTCACTCATAGAACCCCTCCTACGGTTATTTGTAAATCATAACCTAATTTATCTTTTATAATACTTTTTAACAGCTTTGTAAGCTCCGCCGTCTCCTTTGCGGTGCCGCACGTGACTGTTATTTCCGCAGCTATTATTTTTCTGTCGCCGTATGTGTGGCATTGAAGGTCGTTAATCTCTGCAACGCCATTGACATTTTTAATAAGAGCCTGTGCCTTTTCGCAGGCATTGTCATCACGCTTCCCGATAGCGACTTTGCAGGAAGCGGAAAACGATTTTAAGCCGCTGACAATTATAATCGCCGCAGCGACAAGACCCATAACGGAATCTATCGCATAGCCGAATTTTGAAGTTAGCGTAAACGAAATTACAATACAGAATGACATAAAGAAATCAAGGAAGCTGTCAACGCTTAAATTCTTTATAATATCGGATTTATGCTTTTTGTTAATACGCTTAAAAATAATGCCCATTATCAGCTTAACGAGTGCCGTACCGCCTATGGTAGCAGCATATTTTGTTGAGTACCAGACGGGGACGGGATACATAAGTCTCTGAAGCGAGGTGTACACAAATACAAAACCTGTCATAAGTATCACGGTTGACAGAAGAAGGTTGATAAGCTCTTCCGCCTTGCCGTAGCCAAAAGGATATTTTTCATTCGGCTCGATTGCACTGATAATAAACCCGATAAACGCAAACAGGCAAACGAAGGTGTCCGCAAGTGAGTTTAACGAGTCTACATAAATGCTGATACTGTTAGTCGAGATCGCAATATATATTTTAACGGTAAACAGCAGCAGATCTGTGATTGCCGCAAAAATGCTGACTGCTTTTTTAACTTTATTGTTTTTTATGGTTATCCCTTCTTAGGCTTATTTTTTCATCCTTTCGGTATTTATGCTCTCCGCTTTCATAAGGAAGTCATATACAGGCTTTAATTTAATAAATTCCTTTCCGATTTCATCGGCTAAATTGTCGCTGAAAAGCAGGTCAAAATCCGTGCTGTCGATTAAAACGCAAAAATCTCTTATGTTAAGCCAAGAACGGTCGATTTCGTCAGCCTCGGGGAAATGGTCCTTTTTATAGGGATTGCAATCCAAAATATATCTGCTGTCCGATTCGACAGCCTTTCTTGCCGCAAGATAAGTCTTATCCTTTTTAAGCACAAGAGAGCGTAATGCCTCGATACTGCCCTTGCCTGCCTTATAATATCCGCAGCCGTATTTGAAGCCTCTCGGAGAAAAATCAAAGAAAAAAGAGGGGAGACCCTCGTACAATTCCTTTCTTTCGCTGTTCATAAAGCAGCACCATTGATTGTCCTTGAATATTGATTTATCCTTTGAGAATCGTGCGTCACGGTATATTCTTGATATTTTTTTCGGGTTGCATATGATTGCGGGGTCAATTTCGTTCATATACGGCGTAATATTTACGACAAATTCACGAAACGGCTCAACAACGAGCTTTATGTGAATATCTTTATGCTCTTTATACCATTCTTTACTGTCTTTGAGCCTGTTTTCAAAAAGAAAATCAAGTGCCTGCGGTGTTATGTTCATTTAATTATATTCTTCTTTCAATAAATATATATAAGTATATAAAAAAAACAATTTTTTTGCAAGAGAAAATCAAATTTTTATTGATATTCAACTATTTTTATGATAAAATACCGTTTATATAAATAAATAGGAGGCAAGGGTTATGGATTTAACTAAAATTATCAACAAAAAAGACGAAGCTGCTCAGTATATGGTTGATGAAATCACTCATATCTGTAAGGATTTTGAAAAAAGAGATCCCGGTTCAAAGGGCGAACAGCAGGCTTGCGAGTATATGGCTGAGGTCCTTAAAAAGGATTGCGGCTGTGACAGAGCTGATGTAGAGTCGTTCAAAGAAAATCCCGGTTCATTCTTCGGTTGGATTTACTTTACAATCACTTTCGTTCTTCTTGCGATTCCGTTGTTCTTTGTAGCACCGATTGTTTCCGCAATTCTTATTGTTGTGGGACTCTTTATTGTGCTTATGCAGTTCGGTTTGTATAAAAAGTTTATTGACAAATGTTTCCCCGAAAAGACAGGACATAATGTTACGGCTCTCAAAAAGCCGACAGGAGAGGTTAAACGCCGTATTATATTTAACGGACATCCCGACGCCGCTTGGGAGTGGCCTGTTAACTACGCACTCGGCGGTGTAGGCTTTGAGGGACACGCTGTTATCTGCGCTATCGGTGCGGTTTTCTATCTTGTCCTTTCGATTATGGCTTGCGCACAGGGCAGGGCTTTCGGTACGGTTGGCTCGGTAGAAGGCTTGACAAAGATTGCTCTTTGGGGACTTCTCTTTGTTCCGTTCCTTGTTGGCCTTTATTGGATGTGGAACAAGAACAGAGTTGTTGACGGTGCAAACGACAACCTTTCAGGCTGCTATATGGGTATTGCAATTCTCAAGGCTCTCAAGGATGAGGGAATAGAGCTTGAAAATACCGAACTTGGCGTTGTACTTACAGGCTCCGAGGAAGCAGGACTCAGAGGTGCAAAGGCTTGGTGTGAGGCTCATCAGGGCGAATTTGACGATGTTCCTACATTTATCATTTCATATGACACAATTTACGACCCCAAATACCTTATGACAAACTATCGTGACCTTAACGGTACTGTTAAGGCTGATAAGGATGTTTCGGATCTGTTTATGGAAGCTGCTAAGGCTGCTGATATTCCTTGTAAAAAGGGTTGGGTTCCGCCCCTCGGCGGTGCAACAGACTCTGCTGCTTTTGCACAGGCAGGCTTCCGTGCAACGGGCGTAACGGGTCTTAACCACAAGCTTGAAAACTATTATCATACAAGAAGAGACACCTATGACAATATGAACACAAACGGACTTGCAAATTGCTTTGCCGCTTCTGTTAAGGCTCTTGAGATGTTTGATAACGGTGCTAAACAGTAATTTTACATAAACTTATAAAATCGACCGCCGATGTTAATTCAGTTAGCATTGGCGGTTTTGATTTTTGAAAAAAATGAAAAATAAGTGTTGACATTTGAAAATAAGTGTGCTAATATATCAATAACGATAATCATTACTGATTAGCAAGACGAAAATTCGGTAACGGTTATTGAAATAAAATAAACGGAGGAACAAGGTGCAGGAAAAGCGTTATAGCCGTCAAAGAGAAACGATTTACGAAAACTTGAAAAACAGATATGACCATCCGACCGCTATGGAGCTTTATATGTCAGTTCGAGATGAGCTTCCGAATTTAAGTCTCGGAACACTCTATCGCAATCTTTCAGTCCTTCGTGACAGCGGAAAAATAATCGGTCTTACTCTCGGTGGGGAGGAGCATTTTGACGCTAATACAAATCAGCATTATCATTTCAAATGCACTCTATGCGGAAGATATTTTGATTTGTTGACAGAGCCGCTTGATCCGTCAATTATGAATATGTGTTTGCAAAATTTTGACGGCGAAGCAGATGGTTACAGCTTAATTTTTTACGGTAAATGCGGAGAGTGTAAAAAGCGTTAACCGTGAAATAATAAATAATAAATTATTAAATTGTTGGAGGAATTAAAAATGAAAAAATTTGTATGTCCCGTATGTGGTTATGTTCATGAGGGAGATAATCCCCCCGAAAAGTGCCCCCAGTGCGGCGTTCCCGGTTCAATGTTCAAGGAAGTTGAAGAGTCATCAAGATCTTGGGCAGCAGAGCACGTTGTAGGCGTTGCAAAAGACGTTCCCGAGGATATTCTTGAGGGCTTGCGTGCTAATTTCAGCGGCGAATGCTCTGAGGTTGGTATGTATCTTGCAATGGCAAGAGTTGCTCACAGAGAGGGCTATCCTGAAATCGGTCTTTATTGGGAAAAGGCAGCTTATGAAGAGGCAGAACACGCTGCAAAGTTTGCAGAGCTTCTTGGCGAGGTTGTTACAGACAGCACAAAGAAAAACCTTGAAATGAGAGCAGAAGCTGAAAACGGCGCTACACTCGGCAAGTTTGAACTTGCAAAGAGAGCAAAGGAAGAGGGCCTTGACGCAATTCACGATACCGTTCACGAAATGGCTCGTGACGAAGCAAGACACGGCAAGGCTTTTGAGGGACTTCTCAAGAGATATTTTAACTAATAGCCTCGTGTTAAATTAGTTGCTTGGCTTTTGTCAATATAACTCATTAAATTAACCGTCACTGATAAAGTGGCGGTTTTTTTGTGCTTGAATCAAAAGGCATTTTATCAAGATGTATTAGTTGAAATGTCAATAAGAAAAAATCTTTCATTACTATGCCGGCAACTGTAACGTAAGCTATGCAAAACGGATTTCCTTGACAAAAAGAAAAATATAATGTTAAATATTTTATAAAATATTTGTCACATAAATATAAAATCAGGTTGTTATATATAGCAGGAGGGAATATGATAGCATTTTATATGGCGTTTATCGACGACGAGGACGACAGAGAAAAATTTGAAATCATATATAATGAATATAGGAAAAGAATGGTTTCAACTGCTTATTCGATTCTTCGTAATCACGAGGACGCCGAGGATGCAGTGCATGAAGCGTTTATAAGGATTGCTAAAAATATGAAATCTATTGATGATCCAAAGTCTAAAAAGACATTGTCATATGTTATTACGGCAACTAAAAATAACGCAATAAATATTTTCAACAAAAACAAAAGAAACAGCGAGCATATTTTTATAGGCGACATTGAAAATCTGACAGACGAACGTTTCTTTGAAAAAATGAGCCTTACTGAAAGCTATAAAGAAATTGTAAACGCTGTTGAATTACTTAATGAAACCTACAGAGATGTTATGTATTATCATTTTGTTTGTGATATGAAAATCAAGGACATAGCCGACTTGTTGGGAGAAAAGCCTTCTGCCGTTCAGCAAAAGCTGATAAGAGGAAAGAAAAAATTGCTCGAAATATTAGATAACGATTTGAGGGATTAAATTGGATAATGTTAAGAAGCTGTTTATATAAGCACTTATCGAAGCCAAAGATAAGGAGCTTTCAAAGCTAAAAAGTGAAGATGAAATCGAATGGGAGTTCTCAGAAAAATTTGAAAACTCAATGAATAAGCTGATAAAGAAAAACAATCACATTCAGCTGTCAACTCGGAGAACTGTCAGAAGAGGCTTGATTGCGGCAATTATAGCCTTGATTATTGTGTTTACCGGCCTTATGAGTGTTTCGGCAACGAGAGAGTCCATTATAGAATTTGTTAAAAAGGTGTTTTCCAACCGTAACGAAATAACATTGTCGGAAAACTCAACTTTGCCTGTTGAAAGAATTGAAACGGAATATACCTTGTCCGAATTACCCAAAGAATATGAGCTTATAACCTATGAAAAGGATGAGATAGGGGTGTTTTCAAGGTGGAAAAGCTCGGTTGATGAGTCGGAAATAGTATTTTCACAAGATATTTTGCTTGTAAATATGTCTATCGACAACGAGCATAATTATCAGGAGATAACAGTAAACGGTTATAACGCATACTTAAATCAATATGAATTTAACACTTGCTTAACATGGACTGACGGCAATTATTTGTTTACTTTGAATATACCTAACATCCTTAATATTGACATTACAGAGCTTGCAAAAAATATTGTCGAAAAAAATTGAAAATTTTTGTAACATAAACCTCCTTTCGGACTGTTGTATATTATATGGGAACAGTCTAAAAGGGGGTATTTTTATGAAAAAATATAATATAACGACATTGATTTTAATGATATTGGTTTGTCTCGGACCGCCGCTGAATCTTTTATTTGAATACTTTGCTTTACATCAAAATCCGTCTCCTGTTTTATGGGGTACAACAATTTTCTCACTGGTAGGGTTATTACTTTTCATCATCTTCTATATTAAAGTATTAAAGTAATAATGTGTTTGAATATCCAGTTGCAGGCTTATTAGATTTCTTGGATGGTAGATTCGATGGTAAATGTAGAATATGGTAAGGTCAAATTATTATTAACTATACACTTTAACGAAAGTAATAAATTTCGGCTTCTTTTAGACGGGAAAGAACCTGTGGAATGTGAAAATACAGAAAAAGCAATCAATTATGTATTTGAAACAGAAGTTGGAAATCATATTTTAACATTTGAAAGCATTCCTTTTGAGAAAAATCAATTAGGAAAATTGAGATTTTCGTTTTTATCTGAATCATTTCAAAAGAGAATATTGAATCATTTGTTTGCTTTCAGATATGATTTATCATGTTTCAAAGTAACATACATGCTGCATATTCATCGTAATGCAAAATTGGAAATTGCCATTAAAACAATCTATTATAATAATTTCCTTTATATAAGAGCTAGATGTTTGCATCCCATAATTGTTCAAAGCTCAAATATAAAAGTTCAGAAAGAGGAATTTTCTGTATTATATAATAAGCTTTTGAAAAAGAAATTTTATTTTTCTCAGATGGTTATTTGGACAATTTATTTTATTTTGTTAATAACGGTTTTTGGCGGACTCGCTATCTATGATATTATACATTGGGAATCAGATGCCTACATGGCAGGGTTTAATAAAATTTCAGCATTGTTTTTGGGCGTTTTTCCGCCGCTTATTATGATTTTATTTTCTTATTTTTTCTGTATTGTAAATCTCGTTAAACAATACAACAATAATTATTTATGCGAATGAATAATTATGTGTGTTTGTAAAGTAGGAGGCTTTTTATGAAAAAGTTAATCTGTATTATAATGTCTGCAATTATTATAATTATGTTATTTATGCCCTCATTTACGATTTGTGCAGCAGATACAAATGAATCAAAAAAGATAACTGAATTTACAAACGGGATTGCAGACTTAGCAAGGAAATACGATTCGGGGAAAGAGTTTTTTACATCCGAAGAGGATGAAACGGTACAAATTCAAGCTTTTTCTGCTCGAAATTCAGAAGAAGTCACAGATAGCACTAAAACTGAATATACCTTACAGGATTTCCAGACCGCAAGATTAATTGTCCGTGCGAACGATAAATTTGACGAGTTCGGTGCAAAAGAACATGTCAGCGGCTTTGAGGACTTTCATATTTTGCAATATGAAAGTCCCGAATCGGCTATGGATGCTTACATAAATCTAAAAGCGGAGAAAAATGTGAAAAGCGTTGCACCGGATGAAGTTGTGGCTCCATTGCAGGGCAAAAAAGTTAAAACCGTTTCTGCAAGTGAACTTGAAGAAAAAGATTACCTTTGCGACTGGAGCGTAAATAGAACCCAATCAAAACGGTTGCAAGAGTATTTATCGGCAGAAAACATACCAATGCAAGATGTCGTAATCGGCGTGATAGATAACGGTGTATATTATGACCACAAGTTTTTAGAAGGCAGAATATTACGGACCTATTATAACAATACCGAAAGCGGCACGCCTAATGATGAATACGGGGCACCTGAGGATCACGGAACGGCAGTATGCAGTGTCATTGTTGATAACACACCGCAGAATATAAAAATAAAAATGTTTAAGGTGCTGAACGATAACGGGTTAGCTCCGACATCAATGATTGCAAGCGGTATCTTGGAGGCTGTTGAAAGAAATGTTGATATTATCAGCATCAGTTTAGGATATTTTGATAAATCCGGTTTGACGGCTGAAGCTGTTAGGAGAGCGTATGCCTGTAATATACCTATGTTTGCATGCGTGTCAAACGACAGCATGGTAAATGATACTGTTGTGCCTGCCAATGTAACGGAATGCATTGCCGTGACATCTTCCGACATAAACGGTTTGATTTCCGAATGGACAACATGGACTTATAAGACAGATGTTGCCGCACCGGGAGAAGATATTGCCGTTGCTACGATGCAAGATAAATATGACATTTGGTCGGGAACTTCGTTTGCAACCCCTTGTGCTGCTTCTTTAGGAGCAATTTTAAAGTCAGTTTATCCGAATATAACAGTTGATGAAATAGATAAACGAATAAAGGAAACTGCATTTTCAATTAAAGAATCTCGCGGATATACATCTGCGCAGGGACAGCATTTGGATGATGTCTATACAATTTTTCAAGGCGCAGGTATGGTTCAGTTTTGCAATGCATTAAGCATTGATAAACTTGCCGCTGTACAAACCAATTTGGAAGATAAAACATATATCGGTGCGCAGCTATGCTCTATGCAATGTACAGATAAAAATGCCATAATTCTATATACAACCGACGGTACTTATCCCACATTGGAAAACGCCATTGAATACACTGCGCCGTTTGAAGTTACGAAGCGAACCCGTATTCGTTCCGTGGCATATTACCCGGATACAGAGTGTTACAGTGATGAAATTGACATAACGCCACGCATCCACTACATTGATGATGAGTCGTGTTTTGAAATTAACCAAGACGGAGTAATTACAAAATACAAGGGAACAATGCAATGCCTGTATGTTCCCGAAACAATAAACGGTATTTCCGTGACCGGCTTTGAATCGGGTGTTTTTAATAACAATCGAATTATTGAATTGACTTTGCCGAAAACAATAAAAGAAATTCCCGAAAATGCTTTTTCTAACAATACCGCATTGGAATATATATCCGCCGAAGGTGTTGCCGTTGTTTGCGACTCAGCTTTTTTCTATTCAAATTTACGGTATGCCGAACTGCCAAATGCAAAAGAACTCGGTGAATTATCTTTTGCACGCATAAAAACTTTTCTCAAAGGTGACTTTTCTTCCGTAGAAAAAATAAACACCAGAGCTTTTCAATATTCATCAATTTTATATTTTGACGGACCGAAGGTAACTGAAATCAGCAGTGAAGCTTTTAGAATGTGCAGACAGCTTCTTTGGGCTAAATTCCCTGTATGTAAAACATTAACAAACAGCGGCGTATATCCAAACGGTATTTTTTACAACTGCCATATGTTGCTTCAACTTGAAATGCCGTTGATAGAATACATACCAAAACGAACATTTTACGAATGCCAATTAAAGGAAGCGAATTTCCCGTTCGTAACCAAAATGGATGAGCGCGCATTATGTTGCGCAAATTTGGAGTATATCTATATGCCGTCTCTTTTATCTGTTCCTAACGAAGCTTTTGGAGGAACTGATTCGGATGACAGTTCTAATCCGCGCATATGTATTTTGGATAATGCGGTGGATATCGGAGAAAATGCTTTCGGCGAAAGTGCAACCTCAAGGGCGGAGTTCTCACATTTGGAGATTGCCAAAAGCTTGCCGCATACCGATTCAAAGATACCGTGCATAATCTCACTTCCCTCAACATTCAAAGAGTGTACGGAAGATACAAAGGGCAGAAATTACAAGGTTTACGGCACTAAAGGAACATATGCGGAGCAGTGGGCAAATGAAAACGGACACACATTTGTTGAAATCTCGCAGGACACTGCCGTGCTTACTCAACTGCCCGAAAAATATACCGATGCGGACGGAGTTTTAACCGCAGATGTTATCGGTTTTAACCGTACTTATCAGTGGTACGGCAGTTTTACAGCGGATAATACCGCAGGTACGCCCATTGACGGTGCAACGGATAAGGACTTTAACCCTATCGATTATTCTGCATACCCATACTATTATTGTGTTGTAACAAGTACAGATGTTGGCTACAACCCCATTGAAATCCGTACAAATGTAACGGAGAACACCACATATCAGTCAGCCGATTACACCGAGTACAACAAAGCAGTTGAACAGGCAAAGGCACTTGACCGCAGTTTGTACACAGATTTGACCGAGCTTGACGAAGCACTTTCGGCTGACATAAGCGGATTGTCAAACGCACAGCAAAACATTGTTGACGAGCAGACGGCAAAAATCAAAGCCGCTTTGGATAACCTTGTTTTGAAGCCTGCCGATTATTCACGGGTTAATGAGCAAATCAATACTGTTTCCGAGCATTTGGAATTGTACACAGATGAAACCGTTAATGCCCTGAACGAAATACTAAGCGGCATTGATTACAGCTTGGATATTACAAAGCAGGAGGTAGTAAACTCCTACGCCGAGCAGCTGCAAAACGCAATTTCTGCACTTGAATACAAGCCTGCGGATTACACCGAATACGACAAAGCGGTTGTCAAAGCAAAGGGACTTGACAAAGAGAAATATGTTGATTTCTCACGTGTTGAAAAGGAATTGGCTGTTGATGTCGGCGGCAGAAATATCACACAGCAGGAGGAGGTAGACCTCCAAACAAAGGCGATACTTGCGGCGATAGATGCACTTGAAGAAAAGCCGCAGAAACAGCCGATTATCAATCCCGAACAAGATAAAACAAACGGCGGCACAACGCCCGACAAACCGAGCAAAAACGAAAGTATGATTTCGCCCATGACAGGCAGTGAAACCTACACGGGTGCTTTCATAACCTTGGCGGCTCTTTCCTTTGCTACGGTATTGCTTGTTCGGAAGAAAAAAGATAATTAAATTATTTACGGCTACTAATAGTGCTTGGCTTCTAAAACACATTAGTATATTGTGTATATGAAATGTTGTCAACAACAAGAATCCGAATAACAAGCTATAAAAATAAGGCAGGAATTAACCCTGCCTTGTGTCTATATAAACAGAAAATCCGAAACTGTTACCGATGATAACAAGTTTCGGATTATTCTTTATTGGTGGAGGCGGCGGTAATCGAAACCGCGTCCGAAAATCTCTCCCCGCAACTTTCTACGAGCGTATTCGCTATATTAACATTCCCTCTGTCAAATGCCTAACGACAGGCGTTTGATTTTGGTAGCCCTGTTGTGTGTGATGAGCTACAAGGCGGTTACTCATTCACATTTACTGCTACTTGATGCTCCGTTCGGGACCGCAGTACTTCCCGAGGGAACAGCCGCCTAATTAGGCAGCAAGTAAAACTTCGTTTTTGTCGTTTATTTCTAAACTTTGAGGCTTTTATGGTGGTTCCTCGCCACCGCTCGCTTATTGCGTATCAAAATCCCCGTCGAAATCCTTTCGCCCCCATTTTTAGAATGTATATAAATTATTATATATCAAAAATGAACACTTGAAACGGGTTGAGAAAATTTATCTCATTCGTTCCTTGATTTCTCTGTCGATTGATCTGTTCGCTTCTTTTTTAGCGGCAACATCACGCTTGTCGTAAATCTTTTTACCCTTGCAAAGTCCGACCTTGATTTTTGCCTTTCCTTTATTGAAATAAACGGAGAGGGGAATCAAGGTTAAACCCTGTTGCTTGATTGTGCCGTATAGCTTATGAATTTCCTTTTTGTGCATAAGCAGTTTTTTCTTCCTGAGTGGGTCACGGTTAAAAATGTTTCCCTGCTCATAAGGGCTTATATGCATACCGTTTACGAATATTTCGCCGTTGTCGATACTGCACCAAGCGTCTTTAAGGTTTACTCTGCCTTGACGAATGCTCTTGACCTCAGTTCCGAACAACTCAATACCTGCTTCGTACTCCTCGAGCACAAAGTAGTCGTGATACGCTTTTTTATTTTGTGCAACTGTTCTGCTGTTTTCGTTCATAAGTCTACCTGTTATATCTCTCTACGCCATTCAAGAGCTCGGGAAAGAGTAACCTCATCCGCATATTCAAGCTCTGCACCTACGGGAATACCGTAAGCTAAGCGTGTAACCGTAATATCAAAGGGCTTGAGAAGCCTTGAAATGTACATTGCCGTAGCTTCACCCTCGATAGTCGGGTCTGTTGCCATGATTATCTCTTTAACAGTATTGTCAGATAATCTTGACATTAAATCTTTAATTGTCAACTGTTCGGGACCTACACCGTTCATAGGGGAGATAACTCCATGCAAAACGTGATAAAGTCCTCTGTATTCGTGCGTTTTTTCAAGTGCGACAACGTCTCTCGGGTCGGAAACCACGCAGATAACGCTTCTGTCTCTTTTTTCACTCGCACAAATCGTGCATATCTCATTTTCTGTGAGATTTTTACAAATTTTGCATTGATGAATTTTGTCGTGAGCGTTCGTAATTGCGTCGGTAAGGGACTGAATATCCTTATCTTTAAGCGAAAGAACATAAAAAGCCAATCTCTCTGCGGATTTTGTTCCTATCGACGGCATTTTACGAAATTCTTCGACAAGCCTATCAAGTGCAGGGACATAGTTAGCCATTAAAACATACCGTTCATACCGGGAATGTTAATTCCTCCGGTAATCTTTCCCATTTCTCTTTCGGCTGTTTCGTCAGCCTTTCTCATTGCCTCGTTAAGTGCGGCAATAAGCATATCCTCAAGCATTTCAACATCCTCGGGGTCAACAACCTCGGGTTTAATTATAACCTTTTTAACCTCGTGCGAGCCGTTAACTGTTACATCAACTGCTCCGCCGCCCGAAGAAGCGGAATATTCTGCAACTGCAAGCTCTTCCTGAAGAGTCTGCATATTCTGCTGCATTTCCTGAATTCTTTTCATCATATTTCCGCCTGCGCCTTGATTAGGTATTCTTGCTTTCATTTTTATATCTCCTTATTGTTCGATTATTTGAATATCAAGCCCTTTTGCACGTTCAAAAAGAGAATCGAGAGGGCTCATATTTGACGTCGCTACGGGTGCTTTTTCTTTTTTTACAGGCTGTGAGTCTGTTACAAGGGAAATTTTCAAATCTTGCCCCGTAACTTCCTTTATGGCATTGAGAACAACCTCCGAATGCTCTTTCTTTGTTATGAACTGCTGCAAAATCGGATTTGTCGGCTTAATGCACATACAACCGTCTTTAATATATGCTGTTGAATTATTGAGAAAGCTCATAATCATCGGGTCTGATTGCTGAACAATATCAAGAATGTCAGACCATTTCAAAAACGGCTTAATTTCTTCATTGCTTGAAACGGCAGGGGAGACGGGCTTAGGAGCTTCCGACTGCTGTGAAACGGGAATTTCCGTTTTAACTGTTTCGTGTATCGGCTTCGGCTCTTCCTTGATAATCGGAGCTTCGTCTACTGCTTTTTGTGGCTCTTTATGAGCGAAAAACGGATTTTCAGCCTTTTTCTCCGGAGCTGCTTTAACTGTAATGCTGCCTGAAGAAATTTTTGCTTCAAGCTCCGAAATCCTGCGAAGCAAAGCAGCGTTATCGCTTACAAGTTCAGGCGAGCAAAGCTTTATCATAACCATTTCGGCGGTTATTTTTTTGTTGTCGCCCTTTTTCAAATCATATATTGCATTGTTAAGCGTTTCCATAGCGGAAAGCACGGTAGCAAGTGAAAGCGACTGCGCCTGCGCTTTGATTTTTTCAGCCTCGGTATCCGACGCCAAAATCAAGCTTTTATATGTGGGAACAGTCAGGGTAATCATCATATTGCGGAAATGTGATATGAGCTCTGAAAAGAGCCGTTCCATATCACACGAATTTTCGTAAAGATTATTAAGTATTTCAAGGGCGGAAGTGCAATCTCTGTCTCTGATTGCGTTAACAAGCGAGTAAATATGCTCTTTTCCTGCAATTCCTGCGGCGTCGCTCGCCAATTCTTCGGTTATTTTCTTGCCGTAAGACGCACATCTGTCAAGCAAAGAAAGAGCGTCACGCATACCGCCGTCGGATACCCTTGCAATAAGCATTGCACCCTCGTCGGTAAGGTCGATATTTTCCTGCTCGGCAACGTATTTCAGTCTGCTTGAAATATTCTCGGGGGAAATCCTTTTGAAATCAAATCTCTGACAACGTGAAAGAATTGTTGAGGGGAGCTTGTGAACTTCTGTTGTTGCAAGGATAAACTTAACGTGTTCCGGCGGCTCTTCAAGTGTTTTTAACAAGGCGTTAAATGCACCCGTTGAGAGCATATGAACCTCGTCGATTATATATACTCTGTATTTCACGCTTGAGGGCATATAATTTGTTTCCTCACGCAAATCACGAATATTGTCAACGCCGTTGTTTGAAGCTGCGTCTATCTCCACAACATCAACAACTGAGCCGTCGTCAATTCCTCGGCATGAAGCACACTCGTTACAAGGGTTGCCGTTGACGGGATGCTCACAGTTTACAGCCTTTGCAAGAATTTTGGCACAGGTTGTTTTACCCGTTCCTCGTGAGCCTGTAAACAGATAGGCATGAGAAACTCTGCCTGTATCAACGGCATTCATCAGGGTTTCGGTAATATGCTCCTGACCGTAAACGTCGGTAAACACCTGCGGTCTCCACTTGCGGTAAAGCACCTGATACATTTCCTCACACCTTTACATAATAATAGCCTTAACTCGGTCATGCACCGTGCAGGCTTAACTGTATCGCACAGGCTGACCGTTTAATGCTGCTCGATTCCTCGCCTGACATGATTCACAGAGCGCTGTCGCACAGGACCAACACGGTACATGACCTAATTAAGGCATAATTATTATAATATAAAAAGCTCTCAAATGCAATAGAAAAATACAACATTATTGTTGTTATTCTTAAAAAAATTTGGTATAATACTCTTACTCGAATATAAAACCTATATCAGAGGAATGTTTATGTTTAATATTATACCTCAACCGAACGAAATAATTATTAAAAGCGGTCGCACCGGCTTCTTCCTTACCGAGGAGACAACCATTACAAAGGTTCCTCTTATTATTGATGAATTTCGTGATTTTGTCAAAAAGACTTTTGACATAAGACTTCACAGAGAAGAAAAAAACGAAAACTGTATTATTTTGACATATTCAGATGAAATTGAGGATGACGAGGGATACAGAATTGTTTGTGAGGACTCTGTTATTGAGATAATCGCAAAAACCGATTGCGGTCTTTTTTACGGCTTGCAGACTCTCAAGCAAATGCTTTTACAGAGCTTCGGGAAAATACCTGCTCTTGAAATTAACGATAAGCCGATGTATAAGTACAGAGGCTTTATGATTGACAGCGGAAGATATTGTCAATCGGTTAAGGAGATTAAGAGATTCGTCAATCTTATGGCAATGCACAAGCTCAATGTTTTCCATTGGCATTTGACTGAGGATCAGGGTTGGCGTGTTGAGATAAAGAAATATCCCGAACTTACCAAAAAAGGTCAGAAGCGTTCACATACGAATTTCGGCTTTAAGAGCTATGAGGGCTTTTTCACTCAAGAGCAGATTAAAGAGGTTGTTAAGTATTGCCACGATCGATTTATTAAGGTAATACCCGAGTTTGATATTCCGGGTCACACTGTTTCTGCGATTGCTTGCTATCCTTATTTGAGCTGCTTTGACAGGGATTTGAGCGTTGCAACTCATTGGGGCGTTAAGCACGATATTTTATGCGCAGGTAAGGAAAGTACATATAAATTTGTTTTTGATGTACTTGACGAGCTTATGGAGCTATTCCCCGATAAGATTATTCATATCGGCGGCGACGAAGCTGTTAAAATGCGTTGGAAGCTGTGCCCTAACTGTCAGGCATTGATGAAAAAAGAGGGAATAAGCAACGAGGACGTATTGCAGAATTACTTTATGTCCCGTGTAAACCGTTACCTCAATGAAAAAGGCTATACATCAATGATGTGGAACTTTGAATCGGAGGCGGGAACGGAGCTTCTTGATAAGAATATATATTGGAACGCTTGCTCGCTTGAAAGAAACAAAAAGCTTGTTTCCGATGAGCTGAAATCGGGCAGGACGATTGTGAATTCAAGCGTATTCCCGTATTATTTTGACTTTCCTCACGGCACAAACAGTCTTAAAAAGGTTTATGAGTATAATCCCGAAATTGAAGGCGGTCATATTTTAGGCGTTGAGGCGTCTCTTTGGACGGAATATGTTAAGACAAGAAATAAAGCGGATTATAATTTATTCCCGAGAATAGCGGCATTTTGCGAAACGGCGTGGTCGCAGCCGGAGGATAAAAGCTATGACAGATTTTTGTATTCTCTCGGAGAGTATTATGACTATCTTAATATCTATCATGTCAGATATGCGACATTGAAACAGGCTAATCCGTCAAGGTTAAGGTCTGACGTTGAAAAAATTGTATTCGGACGCAGGATTTTCCATTGGCAAGGGCTACACAATTTAATCGATGATGCGAAGGTACGTAAAATTGCTGAAAAATAAGCAATATAACAATAAATAAATTAACAGGGGTGTTAGTTTTGGCAAAGTATGTAATGGCATTGGATCAGGGAACGACAAGTTCAAGGGCAATTTTGTTCGATAAGAACGGAAAAATCGTTCTCAAATCACAACACGAGTTTAATCAGATTTATCCTAAGCCCGGTTGGGTTGAGCATAATCCTATGGAAATACTCTTCTCACAATTTCAGGCTGTTACCGAAGTGCTCAGCGAAAGACGAATTTATCCGTCCGATATTGCGGCGCTCGGTATTACAAATCAGCGTGAAACCACGATTTTGTGGGATAAGGGCACGGGAAAGCCGATTTACAACGCTATTGTTTGGCAGTGCAGAAGAACTGCCGACATTTGCGAGGAACTCAAAAAGGACGAGGAGTTTTGCAAGTACATAAAAGACCATACGGGTCTTGTAGTTGACGCTTATTTCTCGGCGACAAAAATCAAGTGGGTTCTTGACAATGTACCGGGTGCGAGAATACTTGCGGATGCGGGTCAGCTTCTTTTCGGTACGGTTGAGACTTGGCTTATTTGGAATTTGACAGCAGGTAAGGTTCACGTAACAGACTATTCCAATGCGTCACGAACAATGTTGTTCGACGTTGATAAGCTCTGTTGGGATGAGCATATTTGCGAAAAGCTCGATATTCCTATGTCGATTTTACCTAAGGCTGTTCCGTCAAGTCAGGTTTACGGTAAGGTTGAGCCCGGTATTCTCGGCTTTGAGGATCTTGTCGACATACCGATTGCAGGTGCTATCGGCGACCAGCCTGCCGCTTTGTTCGGTCAGGGCTGCTTTGAGGCAGGTCAGGCAAAGAACACCTACGGTACAGGCTGCTTCTTGCTTATGAATACAGGCGAAAAGAGAGTTGAATCCCATAACAATCTCGTTACGGGTGTTGCATGGGGTATCGGCGATAAGGTAACCTATGCGATTGAGGGCTCGGCATTCAACGCAGGCTCTGTAATTAAATGGTTGAGAGATGATTTACATGTTATCGACCACGCCGCAAGGTGTGACGAATTGGCGGAAAGTGTGCCGGACGCTGACGGAATTTATTTTGTTCCTGCGTTTACGGGACTCGGTGCGCCGTATTGGGATATGTATGCAAGGGGAACTATCGTGGGAATTACACGAGGCATTAACCGTGCGCATATTTGCCGTTCGGTGCTTGAAGCTATTGCTTTCCAAATGACAGACCTGCTTGAAGCCATGAAGCAGGATTCTGATATAAACCTTTACGAGCTTCGTGTTGACGGCGGTGCATCTGTTTCGAATGTTATGATGCAAATTCAGTCCGACCTTATCCGCACACCTGTTAACAGACCTAAAATGGTTGAAACGACGGCTCTCGGTGCGGCATATCTTGCAGGTCTTGCTGTCGGCTTCTGGAAGGATATTGACGAGCTTTCAAAAATCCGTCAGGTTGACAAGCTCTTTGAGCCTAAGATGGAAATTGAAAAACGCAACGAACTTTACCACGGCTGGCTTCGTGCTGTCGAACGTTCAAGAGATTGGATAGAACACTAAGCTTAAAACAAGGACTTCCATTTCCGAATTTTAAGCTTTAGGATATAATTTTTAGTATATTTGAGGTGCAAAATGGATTACGCAAAGGAATCTTTGAGACTCCACTACGAGTGGAAAGGAAAAATTGAGGTTAAGACAAGAGCAAAGGCGAACGATAAGGACGCTCTTTCTTTGGCATATACACCCGGTGTTGCTCAGCCGTGTCTTGAAATTCAAAAGGACATTTCAAAATCCTATGAGCTTACAAGACGTTGGAACACGGTTGCAGTCGTAACCGACGGTACGGCAGTTCTCGGTCTTGGCGATATCGGACCCGAAGCAGGTATGCCTGTTATGGAGGGCAAGTGCGTTTTGTTCAAGGAGTTCGGCGACGTCGATGCCATTCCGCTTTGTGTTCGTTCAAAGGATGTTGACGAAATCGTTAATTGCATTTCACTTTTGGCAGGCTCATTCGGCGGCGTAAACCTTGAGGATATTTCAGCACCGAGATGCTTTGAAATTGAAAGAAAGCTCAAGGAGAAAACCGATATTCCGATTTTTCATGATGACCAACACGGTACGGCTGTTGTCGTTGCGGCGGCTGTTATCAATGCGTTGCGTGTTGTTGACAAGAAAATTGAAGATTGCACCGCAGTATTTTCAGGTGCGGGTGCGGCAGGAATTGCGATTGCAAAGCTTCTTATTTCACAGGGAATTAAGAGCGTTATTATGTGCGACAGCAAGGGAATTATCTGTAAGGGCGATGAAACTCTCAATGACGCTAAAAAGGCAATTGCCGAGTTTACCAACCCTGAAAGAAAGACAGGCACTCTTGCCGATGCTATGAGAGGCGCAGATATATTTGTAGGCGTTTCGGCACCCGGTATTGTCAGCGAGGATATGGTTAAATCAATGGCGGATAAGCCTATTGTTCTTCCTATGTCAAATCCCGTTCCCGAAATTATGCCCGACCTCGCTAAAAATGCAGGTGCGGCGGTTGTCGGTACAGGCAGAAGCGATTTCCCGAATCAGATAAACAATGTTCTTGCGTTCCCGGGAATTTTCAGAGGTGCTCTTGATTGCAGAGCGAGTGATATTAACGAGGAAATGAAAATAGCGGCGGCGAGAGCGATTGCTTCTCTTGTTTCGGATGATGAGCTCAATTCCGAGTACATTTTGCCAAAGGCTTTTGACGAAAGAGTCGGCAAAACTGTTGCAAAAGCAGTTGCCGAGGCGGCAAAGGCTACCGGTGTAGCAAGAATATAATCAGAAAATTATAACACAAATAAAACAATAAAAGGAGATATAAATATGGCTTGTTTTGTAGTACCTGTTGCTGAGGCTGTTATTGCTACGGCTGCAAAAAAAGTAGTTGAAAAGAAAGAGGAGTCGGTTGCAAAGGAAGCTGCCGTCAGCACGATTGAAACCAAAAACGCTAACAAAATTCCGTTTTCACGAAAACTCGGTTGGTTAACCAAACTTCTTTGGGGAGGCTCATTCCTTCTTGCCTTTGAACACCTTTGGCACGGCGAGATTGTTCCTTATTTCCCGTTCTTGACAGCTATGAGCAATCCTGAGGATACGACTGAAATGCTTCACGAAATGGCAACCGTCGGTGTTACAATGGCATTGCTTGTGACTGCGGTTTGGTGCGTAATGCTTGTTGTTTCTTCGGTAATTGAAAAGAAAGCCCAAAAAACACAGCAGGATAAAATATCTGATTAAAGGAATTAAATATTATGACACTTTTAATTACAACTATTGCTGCGGCTGTGTGCACAGCTATTTGGTATAAAAACGCAGACAAGAACGAGCTTCGCCTTGATGTTCTTTGCTGGATGTTCTGGGGTGCTTCGATTATGTGGTTTGTTGATGCAATATTCGAGTACGCCGAAATGGGCAGTGAGTATTTTACTCCCGAGGCTTCGGATATGCTTAACGACACGTTTTTAGGTCTTTCTGTAATCGCTCTCGGACTTGTAGTTTGGACAGCAGTTCTTTTAATAAAAGATCCTAAGGGCGTTGTTAAGTCAAAACTCTTTAAGAGATAATAAAAGATAATATTTGAATTAAATTAAAACAGACCTGACTTTTGTCAGGTCTGTTTTTTATACAAAAATACGCTCTCAATCATAATATTGAGAGCGTTTGTGTTATTATTTGTAATCTCTTCCCGTTAAATAGTACCAAGCGGCAACATATTTGTCAGAAGAACGGGGACGCTTTGAAGATAAAAGATAATAGGTTGAGTCCTCATCTATAATAACAAGGTTTTGTGATGAAGCGTTTTGAACTCTTTTAAGCTTATCAAGCTTGAGGACGATTGTGTTTTCTTCTTCAACAAGCTCAAAGCGATCCTTGTAAAGATTGATTGTTGTATGCTCTGAAAGAGTGTGAGGCTCATTGTTGATAACGGTTGAAACGGTCTGTTCCTCTTCGGAAAGAATTACACCGTCGTCAGCAGATAACAGTATGTTTTTCCATTCTTTTCTCTGCCATTTATCCCAATTGAGAACGTTATCAAAGATAACCTCGTTTTTATCACTGTGCCAAAAAGCGTCTTCGCCCTGAGTCAGAGTATAACCGCATTCGCAGGTGAATTCATCATCCTTTGAATGAAGCGTGTCAACCTGATGGCATTTAGGGCAAACATAGAGAAGTCTCTCAGCATATTCTGCAAGCTTCTCGCCGGAATAGGTGTGCGGATTTTTTCTTTGCTCCTCATATGCGTTGACATAAATATCACGCTTGATTATCTCGTTTATTTCGTCAACGGAATATTTACTCAATTCCTCTGGACTGTATTCATTTACAACTTTTCCGTGCACGGGGCCGTTTCTGCCGACATGTGCCCATCTCGGCTTGCGAAGATATCCGCCGACTGTTCTGAATGTTATAAGAGCAACTCCGGAATCCTTAACAAGCTTGCCGGTATTAGGGGAAATATAGCCCGTTTCGCCGTTTGTTGTAACCATACCCTCGGCGTGAAGTCCTACGGGAATATCTGCTCGAAGGTTTTCGAGAATTTCTTCAACCAACATATCAGAAGATTTGTTTCTTTCTTTTACAATAACACCTTCAAGTGTTCCGAGAAGAAATTTTGCAATCGGATTAAGTCTTAAAAGGAAATCGGCAGCTACAAATCGAATGTATCTGTTTAACGCAACCATTTGATAACCCGGATCGAATATGTCTGTGTGGTTACCGATAATAATAAAGGTTTCGTGCTTAGGGGTGTACGGTTCGACAGTTGCATGAAGATTTTTCATAAGCTTCGGTGCTACAACCGCAATCATAACCTTAATAAATCTTTTTGCCGTTCCGTAGTATCTTCTGATTCTTTTTCTGCTTTTAGGCTTATCCATTCTTTTCTGCTTCCTCTTCAAGTGTATGATATGCTACCTTACCTACAAGTGTTCTCGGCAAAGCGTCTCTGAACTCAATTTCCTTAGGCCACTCATATCTGTCAAGATAAGGCTTGCAGAAGTCCTTAATTCTTTCTTTTTCGCCTGCGGTTGCGGGAACGCCCTCATTAAGAACGATATAAGCTCTGATTTTTTGCATTTTATACGGGTCTTTTACGCCGATAACACAGCAATAGTTAACGTCGGGGCACTTGTCAATAACATCCTCAATTCTTGACGGATAAACATTGTAACCGCTTGTAACGATCATACGTTTAATTCTCTGCTTGAAGTAAACAAAGCCTTCGTCATCCATATAGCCCATATCGCCCGTGAAGAGCCATTTTGTGCCGTTTTCGTCATATTTAAGAGTGTCGTTTGTCTCTTGCTCCTCTTTAAGATAGCCGAGCATAAGAGTAGGACCTGAAAGAATAATTTCTCCGTCCTTGCCAAGCGGAACTTCGTTAAATGTACCGGGTTCAACGATTTTATATGTTGTATCACGCAAGGGGAGACCGATACTGCCGGGCTTTGAACGGTCAAAGGGTGTAACACAGCTTGCCGTAACACATTCCGTAAGACCGTAACCCTCACGGATTTGAATGTTTGCGTTGTGATCTCTCAAGAATTTATCGGCCTTCTTTTTAAGTTCGGGGCTTAAAGCATCGCCGCCCGAGAATACGCCGACAAGGAAAGAAAGATCCTGACCGTTGAAGCGATCTGTCTCAAACAATGCCTGATAAAGAGTCGGAACGCCTGCAATGAAGTTGGGCTTTTTCTTTAAAACTGTTTTTGCATAAGAATCGGTTGTAAACTGCGGCATAAGTATGCAACGAGCACCGTTAATAAGTATTGTGTGAATACCGATACCAAGACCGAAGCCGTGGAAAATCGGCATAACCGAAAGGAACGAGCATTTGTCGTTGAGATTAACGCCGCAAATTTCAGCAATTTGCATACCGATAGCATTAAAGCTCAAGTCAGAGAGCATAATACCTTTTTGCTTTCCGCTTGTACCGCCGCTGTAAAGAATAACGGCAGTTTCATCTTTTCTGTAATCAACAGGGGGAAGCGTAACTCCTTTGCCTGATTTTACAAGGTCAGTCCAAAGGAAATCTCCTTTTCTGTCGGGGTATTTCATATTTTTGGTGTTCTTTGCAACGCAGTAAACAACACCAAGAGGAAGCGGTAATTCGTCCTGAATTCTTGCAACGATAATTCTTGCGTTTGTGCTTGATTCGTCAACCGCCGCCTTGACCTTTTCATAGAACATATCCATAGTAAGAATCATTTTGCTCTCTGAAAAATCAAGATAGAAAGTGATGTTTTTCTGTGCCGAAAGGGGATGCACCATATTTGCGATAGCACCGATTCTGTTAAGTGCATAAAGGCAAATAATTCCCTGCGGAGTGTTAGGCATACAAATTGTAACCTTATCGCCACGCTTAATGCCGTTTTTTACAAAGCCTCTTGCGGCGTCTTCAATATGCTTTACAAATTGAGTATATGTAGTAAGCTTGCCCTGAAAGTCATATGCTATAGCCTTCGGGTAAGTATTTTTTGCCATTTCAACGGCGCCGAACATTGTAGTTTCGGGGTACGGATGTACCTGTGGGATGGGATCAAGTTTGCTTCTTTCCATTTCTTCTCCTCGGTTCCTTTTAATAGTCACATAATATTATAGTCAATTTAATGACCGATTGCAATATTAAAACATTAAATTATGAACTGAGTATAAATAAATGGAAAAAAGGAGCAAAATTTTGATGATAAATTAATTGTCGGCGAAATGGAATTATATCTCATAGTGTATGGCGGTGGCTTGCTGCCGCCGTTAAATCACAACAAATTAACGGTTACAAATAATTATATTTTTATATTATATCGTAGGGGCGAACTGTGTTCG
>OLHG01000027.1_pt1 | contig 105304 bp, 185 predicted proteins | sample 1605971 | NCBI WGS metagenome assembly OLHG01 (sample SAMN03283289) | human gut metagenome | biome: human-associated habitat; material: feces | host: Homo sapiens | place: Peru | collected 2012 | reverse complement strand
TAATATATAATAATATAATAATATATAATAATATAATATATATAATAATATAATAATATAATAAAGTTTTATATTTTGGCAATTTTACAAAAATATGAATAAAGTTCAAAAATTTAGCATATAATATAGTAGGAGCGAAAATATGACATATGTTAGTGATATAGTGGGAAATTCCGAGGTTGAAAAATGGTTTTGTCAAATGTTTAATGAAGGTTCATGTAGTGTGTTCATAGGTAGCCAGACAGGAAGTGGAAAATCATATTTTATTGCACATACTCTTGGTGATTTTTGTAGCGAGAACCATCAAAATATTCTGTTAATAACGAATAGGCGACTTTTAAAAATGCAGGTAGAAAATTATTTAGCTGAGTGTAAGAGACAAAATATTGAAGTAGTAAATTACCAGAAGGTTGAATCAATGGGAACTACTGCATATTATTATCTAAGTAATTATGATGTAATTGTTTGTGATGAAGCACACTATTTATTTAGTGATGCTAGCTTCAATAGATATACAGATACTCTTTTGGATATTCTTAGGGAGACGCCAAAAGGTAAAGTGTGCATATTTATGACTGCCACTCCAGATATATTATTATATTATAGGCACGAATTTAATTTTGTATATTATTTGCCAGCAGATTATAGTTATATAGAAAATGTATATTTTTTTAGAGAGGACAAATCTATTTCAAACTTACTAGAGGGGAATAATAAAATATTATATTTTTGTAGGTCGGCAAAGAGGGCGGCAAATAATTGTAGAAAATATAAAGATTCAAAATATATATGTAGCGAGAGTAATGTAAAATATGGAAAGAGGTCGTCTAAGCGAGAATTACAAAATATAGTTTTTGAAGATAAATTTTCATCTAAAATTTTATTTGCAACGAAAGTTTTAGATAATGGAGTCAATATCAAAGATAAAGATTTGGAAACAATAATTATTGATACGATTGACCCTGTAAATTTAATACAATGTTTAGGAAGGCGAAGAAGATTAGGGGAAAATGATAAAATTAATGTTTATATAAAGATTTATGATAGGGGTGAAATATCTTATCAATTTGGATATTTTAAGAGACGAATAGAAATTGCACAAGAATTAATAAAACTTGGTAAGGCAAAGTTTTTAGAGAAATATAGCAAAAAGAAATTAGATGATATTATAGATAATGATATGACAATTAATCGTGCTAAATATATAAGTTATAAATATTATATTGATTTGTATCAATCTTGGTTACAGGGTGATGCTGAAGTTGAATTTATGAAGTATATGTGTAATAAGCTTGGTAAGAATTTTAGGAGTGATATGATTTTAGAAGTACTTGACCAAAAAAAGAAGATTCTTAATGTTTTAAAAAAATATTTGAATAGAGAAATGAATGCATCTGTTAAGAATGAGTTAAGAAGGGAAGTTTGGAGTACAATAACTATTGATGTCAAAACTAATGGTAGAGACCAAGGACTTAAAAATACAAATAATTTATTTGAAGAATTAGATATTGGATATAAAATTGTTTCATTAGTAAGAAAAAATAATAATAAACAGAGCGAAAGATATTGGAAAATAGTAGGAAGGTGATATTAATTTGAAAAAATTGTCAGACGGATAATTATTTATTTTAATTTAAAAGAGTTTTATATTTTAAGACATATAGTTTTATTATTTAAGTATAAAAACGCGTCTATGATATGTAGAAACTCCTTACAAGTATATTTAAAGTTGAGGTGTAGTATGAGTAACGAAGAGTTTTATATGGCTGGAGAAAATCCTATGGTTTTACCAGATTATAATATAAGTTATAATGAGCATGATGATGAATATTATGCTTATTGGGAAGATTTTTATTGGGAGCAATTAAAAGATAAAAGTATGGGTTTGTAGCAGGAGGATTTTTATGAGTGAGTGTTTTTGGTATGAGGAATGCCCTTTTAAAGATGAGTGTGTGTTATGTTGTAATGGAAATGATTTTGATGAAGAGCTTACTTATTTAAGTAGGGAAAGTTTTTATAAAGATTGGTTTAATTATGTTGGAAGGGAAAATAATTAATGGATAAAACGCAATATTATATACCTTGTATTAAGGTGCAAGATTTAATAAAGGCGAATTATAATTTAACTTTAGATGGCAATAGAGAGCAAAAAATATTGATTTCTACATTAATTTCGCCACTAATTGACCAGATTCAAAGAATTACTGGTAAAAAAGATGTTTTTTTAAAAGAAATTGTGCAAGTTGAAGCTAAGCATGATAAAAAAAAGGAAAAAAATTATAGATTTTTGTTAAATAATGGTTTTATTTATAACAATATAAAGTATTTGAGATTTGGTAAAAGTGCATCTCAAGCTAAGCAAGGGATTACGGTTTTTGTTGCTGATTATGTATATGATGAACTTATGAAGGTTAGTATGTTAGATATTGAAATGGAAAATAAGCCTGTTGTAATATCTAAATATGAAGCACAAAGATGTTTAATATTTAGTACATGTGTATTATTAAATATTAAGATGCCTAATATAGTTATTGTTGATGAATATACAAAAATAATACCTAACCAAAAAATTAGATATGCTGAAGAAGTCGAGGGTATTAGTAAAGATGGTTCAAAGTATAAATATAGACAAATTAAAGATGGAACTAAGGATATAAAAATATCTCCATTTGATGGATGTGGAATTCATTGTGAAGACTTGGGTTGGGCAGCAAAGGAAGAAATCGGACTAGATTATAGACCAATAGGTTTGCAAGTTAGATTACCATTTATGAAGCGGATATTCTGTTGAGTTTGATTTTAAAAGATGGTTTAAGGAACATGGTGTGGATGAGATTACTGATGTAGTTGGCAAAAAACATAAGGTCGAAGATATAGATTGTATTTGGAATACGAGTATGTTTAAAGGATTTGGGCTATTTAAAGAAAAATATGGTAATGACGCTATTGATGAGTATTTTAAAGTTTTAGAAAAATATCATTTTAAGTTTGGAATTAGTAAATATAGCCATCATACAAATCATATAAATATTGCTGCAAGAATGAATTTTCAATATTTACAATGCTTGAATTTAATAAATTCTAAATATGTAGAACATTATAAAAAATTATGGAATCATGAAGATGATAAATATGATATTTTGGATAGTCAAAATGATGGCAAGATTATTAAGTTGGCAAAATATTCTACAAATCTTATAGAGAATATTGCTTGTGGAAGCAAATTTCATATGATGAAATTTTTAGGTGCAACTGATAGTTCAATGTTTGAACTATTGAATAATTTTGTAAAAGCAGTTTATATAAATGATACTATGCTTAAAGACCCTTGTATAAAAAAAATGATTATAAGAAAATGCAATAAATTAATTGATGAGATGAAGTTAGGCAAAATTTATTGTAGGCGGATTTTATCATACAGTAGTGGGGGATATTATAGGTTATTTAGAATATGTATCTGGAAAGGAACCTATAGGTATATTAAACGAACATGAATTTTTAACGCAGACAATTTTTGATGATAATAGTTGTGTAGTTTCATTTAGAAGTCCTTTAGTTTGTCCATCTGAAGTTAATAAGGTTAAAATAAGAAGTGGAAAAGATTATGATTATTGGTTTAGACATTTTGAAAATCAAGATGTGGTAATGATTAATATGTATGATTTAAGTATGCCTGTTCAAGGTGGGATAAAGTAGCGTCTGTCCTCTTCGTTGGAAACAATGAAGTAATAAATGTGGTGAACCTAGAAAGCTAGGGTGTCGATTTAACGATAGGAATTATAGGAAATGATAATTAGTAAATCGGCTAACAGGGGAAGCTAAAAAGTTATCCTGTGCCAAACACAAAAAGTGAAGGTTAAGAGACTATCTCGGAAGAGAGTACATTCAAGGTGAAATTCCTTGTCTGGAAGTGCCACATACCTAAGTCGAAAGATATGGTAAAGATATAGTCCAAATTGGGATGCTGATGGTGATGCTGTGTTTTTAAGTGATGAACCATTGCTAGTAAATAATAAAATTAATAAAACTATGGTAATTGATATAGACGATAAAGTAACTGCTAAAAAATTACCTTATAACCAAGACAATTTAACTGATTATGAATTAAAATCTAGGGATAGCAGGATTGGTGAAATAACAAACATAGCTACAAGTATTTTAAATAAATATACAGAAAATGAAGAAATTAAGCAAGTTTATGAAGATGATGTATCTTTACTTCGCTTATATCAGGGTTAAAATTTCTAGCCCCATTGTATAGTAATATGCAATGCAAATTTGGTGAACCAGCAAATGCTGGGTGTCAATTAAACGTTAGTAGTACTAGGAAATGAGTATTAATTAATTGGCTAATGGGGAAAATCTAAGTCGTATAAATAAATTGGAAGTGTATGAGAAATCATTTTAGAATTTATAAATAAAAAATAATTTATACGATATGACAATCCTATGCTAAGCGGATAAAACCGAAAGTTTAACGACTATTCCGTGGGAGATAAAACTCAATAGAAGTAGGGGCTGAATGAAATGTCAGCTGGGTGAAAATCCCTTAAATCGAAGTGCCAAACAACCTTATAGGTTGATGATATAGTCTATTCCCCTAATAAATATCGGGAAACCGAGGGTATATAAAGAAAGAAATTGATAGCATAAAAACAGGTGTTCGTTGGAATATAACAAAGAGATTAAGAAATAATTTAAAAAAATTACCTTATTTTTTATTATATAATTATGAGGATAAACTTAAAAGATACCATACAATAACTAAGAAGAATAAAGATTTAGATGAAAATAATAAAATTCCTAAAAACGCATTTAATTCTCCTTCTCAAATGAATGAGCTTTGTGATTATATAAACAGATGGGAAAAGAAGAAATTGTTATGGGATATGTCTTATGAAAATACTGGAGTATTATTAGTTGATAATGATATAAAAACTGATAATGAATATATACTTTATCAATTTAGAAAAATTAATAGTGATTTTATTAAGGAGTGGAAGGAAACTATTTCTAAAAAGGACGAAGACCCAAGTGTAGATTTACATAAATGCCTTAATAAATATAAAAGTTTAATATTAGGATTTTCAGACGATAGAAAAACTATTGCTAATTATTTTATTAAGACTTGTTATAGGTCTATTGATACAAACAAAACTCTTTGCTGGTATATTTTTGGTGATGAAATAATTGAAAATTTAATTAAAAATTCGCCTAAATTTAAAGCTAGTAAATATATTGAAGTTTCTAGTGACAATGCTGATTATGAATATCTTGGTAAATATTATAAAAAGGAGACTTTAGATTATGATGTATGATTATTTATGGGAATATTTTGTAAGTTATCAAATGACAGAAAATAAAAAGAAAAAGAAAAAAATTATTAATGATTTTTTAGAATATATATATACTGGTGATGCCTTTAATACAAAAGAAAGTAATGATATTTTGTTTGGTGATTTGTATGAAAATAAATTTGGTATCACAAAAGAGCAAAAGCATCTTTTTATAAAGTGGTGTGTTAGAAGGATGTTTAATAATTATTTAGATGAAGAAGAATATGAAAAAAAATCTATTGCAAAGGGATTAAAACGAGTTAAAGAAATTAGTTATAAATCTCTTTATGACCAAGATATTATTGAAAATAGGTTGGAAAGATATTTCTGTAGAACTATATTTTTTGAATTATGCAATAATAGTTATAAATTCCATAATCCAGTTTATTTTCAATGCCAAGAATGTGGAGGATGGTTTATTAAGATTACAAACATAAAAAACAATAGGCAAAAATATTGTATTGATTGTAGAAGTATTGTCAAGAATAGGCAAAATTGTGAGTATAAGAAAAAGTAGGAAGAACGAAAATCTGAAAAACATTGTATTTCTAAGGTTTGGTAAGATTTTGCTCTATAGTGTCTAATATAGGAATAAAGGGTGGTGTTTGTGTTTGAGTTCAAAAAATTATTTAAAAAAACTTAAAGATATAGTAGAATTAAAAAGGATTGGGAAAATTGATTATAATCAAATGGGAGATATGCTTCTTGGTGATAAAAATGTATATTCTTCAGAAAATTTAAGGAAATTTTACTATGTTTTTGAAAAAATAATAGACAATATAGACGACTCAGTTGAAATAACAGAAGAGGATTTGATAAAAGAACTTGACTTAAAAAAGAAAGAAATAATGAAAGAAAGATATAAATTACAAGCTACTAAAGTTGAAGAGAATAGATACAATAGACGAGATGCTAGAAGGGAATTATTTTATGAAAATATAAAAGATTGTATAGAAAAATTACCCCTTCCTGATTTTCAAGATATTCCTTATTCTTATCAAAATGATAAAGAATATATTGTTGGAATGGGAGATTTTCATTTTGGTGCAAATTTTGATAGCCAGAATAATAATTATTCAAGAGAAGAGTGTAAAAAAAGACTTGAAAAGTTATCTTATGCATTAAAGTGCGAAATATTTAATAATGATATATATAAAATTAAAATAATTAATGTGGCAGATACAATACAAGGAATACTTAGATTGACTGATTTACAGTTAAATGAAATACCAGTAGTAGAATGCGTAGTAGAGATTTCTCGATTATTGGCTGAATTTTTAAATAATCTATCTGAGTTTTGTGAAATTGATTACTATCATTGTAGTGCTGCAAATCATTCTCAAACTAGGCCACTTGGTAGTAAAGCTAGTGAGTTAGCAGCTGAAGATTTAGAAAAAATTATTGTTAGTTATATTTCTGATTTAGTTGCAAATAATCCTAGAGTTACTGTTCATAGTGATTTAGATAAAGATTATTTATGTTTTAATATTTTTGATTTTAAAGCAATTATAATGCATGGGCATCAAATTAAAAATGTAAAAGATGCAATTAAAGATTTGTCAAGTTTACATAGAGAATTTTATGATTTTTGTTTTTTAGGTCATCGTCATTCGGCAAATGAAATTATAGTTGGAGAAGATAAGAGTCATAATGTTGAAATTTTAACTTGCCCTTCATTTATAGGTAGCGACCCATATTCAGATAGTTTAATGGTAGGTAGTAAAGCTATGGTTAAATTATATGAGTTTGATAAAATTTATGGTCATACAGCAAGTAGAAATATAATTTTAAACTAAAGAAGAGTTGACAAAATAAAAATTGGTGATAAAATGAAAAAAAGGAGTGTTTTTTTATGAAGTTTTTTATTGATGGAAAAGAATGTAGTACTGAAGAATATCTTCACAGAACAAATATTGTTTGGGAAGATGATGAAGAATTTAATGAGGATGGACTTGATGAAAGTACAGAATTGAAACTTGAAATGATTGAAGATATATTAGATATAATTGAGCAAAATGAAAATGAAGATGGTGTTGCTTATTATGAAGATGTAATAGAAGATTTACTTGAATATTTTGAAGATGTTGAATTTGAGACAAAAGAATAATTTATAAAATTATACACTTTGCCTTGGGATTTTGGTGAAGTGGGAACACATAACTCTGCAAAAGTTACATGATTCAGTTCGATTCTGAAAAATCCCTCCAAGCATAAATGCTTTGAAATTTTGATTGGTACCTAGAAAACTTTCGAAGCTCTAGGTCATTACTTATAGACCCTTTTATAGATAAATTTTATAAAGGGGGAATATATTATGTATAATCCTTATACTACACCTTATTTACCTAATTATAATGATATGTCAAAGTTGGATAGATTAAATTATTTACAAAATACGAGTCCACAAATGATGAATAGTTACCAAACGTATCAGTCTTATAATGGTATGGGGCAACAGAATCAACCTCAAATTGGATTTGATTGTAAACCCGTAACTTCAATTGATGAAGCTAAGGCTACAACTATAAGACTAGATGGAAATCCTAGCTATATGGTAGATACAAATGCTAAAAGTATTTATGAAAAAAGACTTGATATAAATACTGGTGCTGCTAGTTTTAAAACATATAAACTATTAGAAAATTCGGAAAATATTAATAGTTCACAAATTGATTATAGTAACATTGCTTCTAAGGAAGACTTTGTGAATTTAGATAAAAAGGTTTCTGAATTATCACAAAAGCAAGATGATATATTATTGAATTTAAAAAATTTAATAATGAATGGAGTTGTTGATAATGAATCCTCTACAAATGTTAACATCAATGGGAAATCCAAATCAAATAATACAATTTCTAGCAAAAAGTAATCCACAAGTTTCACAAATGATGAGTATTTTACAAAATAATAAAAATCCAATGCAAATTTTACAAAATCAATTTGGTAATAATCCAACTTTTCAACAAGCATTAAAAATTGCTGAGGGCAAAGATAGTAACCAATTAAAAAGTTTTGTAAATAATATATTAAATAATAATATACAACAATAAATCATAGTTAGTTCAACGGTTTTACCGTTAGCTATAAATTTATAGACCTTTCTTATTGAATTAGAAATTTTTCAAAGAAAGGAGAATGAACTATGATGACAGATACTGCTGTACCAGTTGTAAATGCTGGATATGAAGGAATGGGTGCTGGAGCTGATTGGTTCTTATGGCTAATAGTAATATTTGCCTTATTATTCAATGGTAATGGATTTGGTTTTGGAGGTAATGCTGGAAATGCTTTAACTCAGGCTGAACTACAAGCTGGTCTATACAATCAAACAATGGATAGAAACTTATCAGAAATAAGAAATGCACAATGCAATACAGATATGTTGATTAGTAATGCAAATTACAATTCTTTATCACAATTTAAAGATTTATCACAACAACTTTCTGAATGTTGCTTAAGAATCGTAGGCAACCTCAAGAGAAATCTTGTGCTATGCGTTGCATAGATATTCGGTGAATTGCTGGAAAACTAAGTTTACAATTATTTAAAAGTTTAATCAGAGGTGCAAATATGTTTTATATTTATGAATGGTTTAATATTGATACTAATGAAGTATTTTATGTAGGTAAAGGAACAAATAATAGATACAAAGTAAAAAATAGAAACAAGCTATTTAATAAATATATAAAAGAACATAAATGTGATGTTAGAATTGTTGAAAATTATAAAAACGAGCTTATGTGTTTTAAAAAAAGAGGAAGAATTAATATTTCAATATAAGGCAATTGGTCAATGCCAATGTAATTGTGTTTTTGGTGGATGTGGTGGAGTGAAAACTTATTGGACAAAAGAAATGAGAGAAAAAATGTCTAAAGATAATCCAATGAAATCTCCAATTCAAAAATCAAGAATGTCAAAAGAAAATTCTATGAAAAATCCCAAAATTGCCAATATAGTTGGTAATAAACATAAAAAACCTTGTTGTGTAGGTGATAAGAGTTTTGATAGTGTAAAAGAAGCGGCAGAGTTTTATAATAGGTCTGCTACAACTGTAGGTGGTTGGATAAAGAAAGGATTAAATCCTGAAGGTGAAGTATGTTTTTATGTAAAAAAGACAAATCCAATTTCATATAAGAAAGAAAAATGCTACATAATATTTAAAGGGAAAAAATATAATTCTATTATGGAATTGTCTGAAAAAGAAAATATAAAATATAGAACCGTTCAGAATTGGTTGAAAAAAGGATTCTCATCTAGTGGTGAATATATTAGATATTCTAATGATAATAAAGAATATGTTTATATAAAACCAAATAAAACGCATAATAATAAAGTTATACAAGTAAATGACGTTGTTTATAATTCAATAAAAGAAGCATCAAAAGATTTAAATATTAATTGCACAACTTTGAGAAGCTTATTAAATGGAAAAAATAGTTATAAGTACAAACATTTAAATTGTAAATATGTCAATCAGCAACCAAGTACAAGTTTAAATGGCTTGTAAAGGCTCAACGACTAGGTATTGAAACTGTGAAAATAGAATATAATATACCCACGAGTGCCGAACCCTAAACGAGTAAAGTCGTAGGTGAAGATATAGTCTGAACTATATGGAAACATATAGAAATATAGGATAAAAAGCCTATATGATAACAAAATTGGCGAAAATAGATTAGCAATAGCTAACCAAACAAACGCTTTAGCAACAGCTATCCATGCAGAAGGTGAGGCAACTAGAAATATGATGCAAAATGATAAAATTGACCAATTAAGAGAACAAGTTAATGTAACTAACTTAGCACTTAATAATGCAAATCTTGCAAATCAAATTATAACTGCTGTTAGACCAACACCAATACCTGCATATTTAACTTGTAGCCCATATTTTGCATACAGTCCATATAATGGATGTGGATGTACAGGAACAACAATAGTTTAGTTTTTTAATTTTTATAGACTTATAGACCTTAATTTTGGTGCGTAAGGCACAGATTGGGGTGGTAATATGTTAAAATTAACAAATACAACAAGCACAGCTTTAATAGCTAATCAAGTTATACCATTAAATGCTGTATTAGATACAAATAATTCATTAAATTTTAGCAATAATACTATAAAAATAAATAAAGCTGGATATTATGATGTTACAGGTAATTTTGTAATAACTGCGACTGCGGCAGGCAATATTAGTGTAGAATTGTTTGCTAATGGAGTGGCAATTCCAGAAGCAATTTCAACTGTAACAGTAGCTGCTGCTGGAGATTGTGAGAGAATTTAAGAAAGGTTATTATGATTGTTATTCTTCTATACTACACGAATCTTTAATAGAGAGTGGATTTGGGGAAGGAGAAGAATTTTCAACAACATGGAAGGCAGAACAAAGAATCAAGTGGCTTGAAGCACATAACATAGATTATGATGTTAATAAGATTCGAGATTTAGAAAGAAATGGTTGGAGATATAAAGGTACGCCTGAATTGTCTGTTTTCTTGACCGATTGGAGCAACCATCGACCAGAATAAAATAAAAAAAGAATAAAAGGTGATTATATGAAAATAGCTCAAGTAGCAATAGCTAAAGATGAAGAGAAGAATTTAGAAGATTGTTTTGGAAGAATTTCTGATATATGTGATTATAGAATTTTAGTAGATACTGGAAGTTCTGATAATACAGTTTCTAAAGCTAAAGAAATGGGGATAGATGTGTACGACTTTGAGTGGATAAATGATTTTGCAGCTGCAAAAAATTTTGCTCTAAGTAAAATACCTAATGATACTGATTGGGTAATTTTTTTAGATTTAGATGAATATTTTGATGATAAATCTGCAAAAAATTTAAAATCAATGTTAGAAAGTGCCACTAAGTCAGATTTAAAGTTTGATGGAATAATTACGCCTATATATAATATTGATGATAATAATGAAATTATTTCAGTTATAGCAAATATTAGTCCAAGAATATTCAAGTGGCAAAAAGGTTTATCCTTTGAAAGTTCTATACATGAAAGTTTATCATTAAATGGTGGTAATGTAGTAGTAATAAAAACAAATCCAGAAATTAAAATTATTCATACAGGATATAGAAAAAGCGATTTTATTGGTAAAAATAAATCTAAACGTAATTGCGATATTATTGCAAAAAAAATAGAAAAAGAGCCAGACAACATAGATTTAATCGTTCAATGGGCTGATTCTGCATTGGCTGGTGGAGATTATGCTAATTCTAAACTTATGTATTGTAAGGCTACTATGTTAATAAATGAAAAAACAAGTGAATTTACTAAAAATTCGATTTTTAGAAATTTGATGAATATTATTGCTAGAGAAGAAAATGATAGCGATATTAGTAGAATTGACCAATTTTTGTGGGCATATCGTTATGCAAAAAATTTAAATCCTAGAAACCCAGATTGGGATTATTTATTAGGATTATTTGCTCATGACATGGGCATGCAAAATACAGCGATTATAGCTTTGATGACTGCAAGAAGTTTAAGCTTAACTTTTGACGATTTTGTTGAAGTTTATTATAATGATGAAAGAGTTAAAAAAATATTAAAAGATTATAATGCACTGGAAGAATAGAAGGTGATGAATTTTGGGAAGAAAACCAAAAGAAAAAGTTGAAGAAGAGGTAGAAAGTGTTATTAAAAGACAAAAAATGCCTGATATGTTTTGTCTTTCGTGTGGTAAAAAACCATCAGGTTCTAAATTTTATGTGTCAAAAAATCCAAAATATAAATATATGAAAAAACTACCTTGGTGTTCAAGTTGTTTAAAAAAGAAATATGATGAATATTATGATTTATATGGTAGTGAAAAACAAGCTATGTATGAATTGTGTAGATTTATGGATATGCCTTTTTTAGAAAAAGTATATGCTATTGCTTTTAAAAATTATGAAGACGGAAAAGATTTATATCAAGCATATATAACCTATTATAATCTTATTTCTAGCCAATTGAATGAAAGAACTTTTCTTGATGGAAATTATTTGAATACTAGGAGAAATTCAGACGTTCAAAATATTGAGCAGGAAGATGTTCCAGAACAATATATAATTGACTGGGGAGAAGGTTTTAATTTAAAAGAATATGAATTTTTAGAGCATGAATTATCTGAATGTAAAAAGACATTGAAATGTGATACTTGGTCAGAAGAAACACTTTTGAGAGAAATATGTATTAAAAAGCTAGATGTTAGAAATAGAAGAAGAGCAGCAAAAGATACTTCTGAAGCATTGAAAGAACTACAAAACTTAATGAAAACTTGTGCAGTAGACCCTGCTAAAACAAGTATTGCAAATGGTGGTAAGTCTTTAGATGCTTTTGGAATTTGGATAAAAGATATAGAGGAAAAAAGTCCTGCTGAATGGTATAAAGATAAGAAAAAATTCAAAGATGTTGATAATATAGAAGATTATTTGAAAAAATATATAACTAGACCAATCAAGAATTTTATTACTGGAAGTCGAGACTTTAATGTAGACAAAGATGTTATGGTTGATTTTAGTGATGGTGGTAAATAGCAATGGGAACTTATACTAATTTTAAAGATGATTATGCTAATCATATAAAATCTAATAATATGTTTGAAGCTCGAAAGAATATGGCTAAAAAAGAAAGTCGAGATGAGATTTGGAGAAAAAATTTAATTGATTGGATTACTTTTTATCGTAGAAATATACATAGATTTATTGAACATTATTTTGGTGTAACATTACATTTATATCAAATTGTATGGATTTATTTTATGAGTATTTGTGATACATTTGTTACTATTGCTAGTAGGGCATCTGCAAAATCTTGGTTAATTGCATTATTTGCGTTAGCTAGAGCAGTATTATATCCAAATAGTGAAATAGTCGTGGTTGCAGCTAAATAAAATTGGCGTCTTAAATAGAAATATTTAAGATTATTAAGAGGGAAAATCGGTGAAGTCCACCAAAAAAAGGATAATACCGAGAGGGGTTATATCGTAATTCCTTGTAGAGCGTAGGAAGTGAGCGTTATGATAGCAATAATCTTCCCAAGAGTCTCTCTCACCTTACTATTAAGTTAAAGGTGAATATGTACGCCGAGCTTATATGATGGTAAAATATAAGAGCATAAGAATAAAAAATCTTATGGTTAACACAACTGACACAAAAACAGGCTAAAATTATATTTGGTAAGATAGGTAACTTGAAAAATGACTATCCTAATATTGCTAGAGAAATAGCTATTTATACAGATACTCAGAATAAAATACTGTGTCAACTTCATAACGGTTCGACAATTAAAGTTGTTGCTTGTGGTGAATCTGGTAGACGGTGAGCGTGCAACTTTTATTATTTCTGAAGAGTTTAGAATTATGGATAAAGAGAAATATGATTCTATTGTTAAACCTTTTGCATATGCAAGGCAGACACCATATTTAAAGTTAGAAGAATATAAAGATGATGATAGTTTAGTAGAAGAACCAAAAGAAATGTTGATTTCAAGTGCTTATTATAAAAGTGAGTGGTGGTATAAATATACAGCAGATATTATTAAAATGATGGTTCGAGGTAAAAAGTGTGGATTTATTGCTTTTGATTATTTAATAGCAGTTAAACATAGAATAAAAACTAAACAGCTAATATTAAAAGAGCGAGAAACTATGGATAGTATAACATTTATGCAAGAGTATGAAAATTTACCTTATGGTGCGAATTCAGATGCTTATTTTACACTAGATTTATTTAAACAAACTCAAAACATAAAGAAAGCATTTTATCCTCAAAGAGAAAAGGAATATAATCCTAAGAAAAATCCTTATGATATAAAAAAAACGGATGGAGAAATTAGAATTATATCTGTCGATGTTGCGACTAGAAAAGGGCAGGGAAATGATAATACTATTATTAGTTGTACTAGACTTTTACCTATGCATTATGGTTATCACAGAGATGTTTGTTATATAGAATCTCATAATGGTGAGAATACTTTAATTCAAACATTAAGAATAAAACAAGTATTTTATGATTTTCAAGCTGATTACTTGGTACTGGATGTTCAAAACGCTCGGAATTGCTTTATATGATATGATGGGTAACGTTACAAAAGACCCAGAGAGAGGATTAGAATATCCTGCATGGACTGTAATTAAACATGAAGCTGTTGAAGAAAAAGTTTATCAAGAATTAGCTGATAGAACATTGAGTTTAAGTGCTCGACCTTTAATATTTGCAATTTCTGCAAGTGCAAAGATAAATAATGATATAGCTGTAGCTATGAGAGATAAATTGAAGAGAGGTATGATAAGTTTCTTAATTACTGAAATGGATGCTGATGAATATTTGACTAAAACAAATAAAGACTATTTAAAATATACAGATTCGTTTAGTGAGAGAGCTTGGTATTTACATCCTTATTCACAAACAAATGAATTAATCAATGAAATGGTTTCTTTATCTATGGAATTGGTTAATGGTAATATAAAATTAAAAGAGCCTTCTGGAGGAAGGAAGGATAGATATACTAGTGTATCATATATGAATTATATTGCTAGTTATTTAGATAATAATATATTGAAAGAAAGAAGTTCTAATAATGTAAGTTCAATATTAGAATGTTGTGCATATTAAAATTTTGGAGGTGGAATGATTGACAAAGACTGAAGAGAATCAAATTAAAGAGACTTTAGATAATTTACAAAAAACAATTGAAAACTATAGAACTGTAAACAAGGAATTTGATATAGTAGGGTTCAGTAAAGGCTATGTTCAAGGCTATGGCTCATTTACTCCAGATTTACAAAATACAGCATTTAAGAATTTAAGTTTAAATCCTTCTGTTGCTAATGCAGAAACTGTTCATAAATATATTGAAAATGCGAAAGAAAGTGAGTTTGACCTAATTGCTTATTGCCAAAATGAGTATTTAAGGTCTGCTCTGTATAAAAGAAATTTAGATTACATAAAAAATTTACCAGCATTTAATTTAGCCATAAATTGTAAAAATGCTAAAACAGAAAATGATTATAACTCTGATGCTTATAAAAAAGATTTAAAAGTTGTTAAAGATTTTTTAAGAAAATTCAATTACAAAGAAGAATTTTCAAGAGTGTTTTTTCAAATGTTAAACACTGAGAGTTACTATTGTATGTTAAGAACCGATTTAGATAATGATAAATATGTTTTACAAGAATTTCCTTATTTATATGCTAAATTAACTGGAAGATTTTCTTATGGATTTTTAGCAGATTATAATATGAACTATTTTATGCAACCAAGCATAGATATAAATTTATATCCAAAATGGATGAAAAAAAGATATTATCAATTATTTAATGGTAAAGATAAAAAATATATCCCATCATCTTCTATAGATAAGAGGACTGGTAATTTTGCTTATTGGGTTCAAACTAGCCCAGAAGATGGATGCTTTGTATTTAAAATGAATGATGCGATTGCAACAAATGTTCCTTATTTTACTTCAATGTTGGCTGATTTAGTTCTAGTACCTATTTATAGAGATTTGGAATTAAATCAAGATATGTTAGCTAGTAAAAAGGTTTTTTCTACAATATATCCTTTGTTAAAGGAGCAAAAAACTGGAAACACACAAGATATGCTTGCTGTTGACCCAGTAACTATGGGTAAAATAGTTGGTGCTTGTGCAGCAGCATTAGGAAATTCATTTAATATTTTAAATATTCCTTCAGATGATATTAAGAGCCATGAGTTTACAAATACAAATAAAGGTTCTTATTCAGATGAATTGAAAAATGTAGCATCTTTATTGAATGGTGGAAGAAGTTTGTTTGCCACAGACAAACAGACTGCGGCAGAAACTAATCTTGGCTTAAATATAGATGAAATGGTAGTTGAAAATGTTTATCCACAATTTGCTAATTTTTTGGAATATTATATAAATATGAGAACTAAAAAATATAAATTTGCATTTAAATTTAGTGGAACAAATAGCTATCAGAATAGAAAAGATAGAATGGATAAAGCTTTTCAGGCTGCTGACAAAGGATTTGTTTCAGCAAATAAAATAGCAAACTCTATGGATTTAGATATTTTTGAATTAGAAGATGAGTTATTAATGACAAAGGCTATGGGCTTTGACAAAAAGTTAATTTCTCTAATAAATGTTTATACACAAAGTAGCAAAGATGCTGGTCGCCCACAAAAAGACAGTTCAGAACTTACTGAGTCTGGGCAAGAGACTAGAGACCAAGGAAGCAATATTGAAAAAGGCGGTGAAGTTTAATGTTAATGACAGAAAAAACTTCTGAGGCTATAAATAAAATAGTGCAAAGAATGTTCTATATGAATAGAATATGTGATAATATTGTTACTAATATGTCTGTAAAGTGGTCAATGAATAATGCTAGTGAAATATTCCATAAAGGAATTGCACATAAATATCCATTATTAGCCGATGATTATTCTGAAATACAAGACCAATTTAATGTAAGAACTATGTATTATGAGACTCCTGCTGATACTACTGAGTATAAAAATCTTCTTGAGGCTATGCAAAGAGTTCTTGATGAATTGTTAGTAACAAATGATGTTATTGTAGATGCTATTGAAATAGCTAAAAGTGAAGATGATATAAATGTTAAAGTTTTACTTGAAGAAAATTTAAAAAAATTAACTCCTTATATAAATCAACATATTTTATTAAGAGATAAAGCTGAATTGTATAAAGATAACTATTATGATTTTGATAATCATTTTGATAAATTTTTTATTTTAGGCGGTGATAAATAATGTTTATAGTTGGTAAATGTAAACTAAAGAACATTGTGTCATTTCCACCTGAAATAGGTAAATGGTTAATTTTGCATAAAATTCCACTTTTATCATATGATGAAGATGGAAATTTTATTTTTGCTAATACTAAGGCATTAAAGGAAGGAATAAAGATATTACCTAAAGAATTGAAGGGCGGTGTAAAATAGTGGAAAAGATTTTAAATTTTGCTATGGATTTATCTAATTTTGAATTTCAAGAATATTTAGATGAAGATTTGGCTTTATTAAGAATATTAGTTGTTGATGATAATCCTAACGCACATAATTTTCCAATTTCTTATGAGGCTATAAAAGATGCTGCTCCAACATTAACTTCGAAAGCTTTAGTTGCCAAATATGATAAATATGAAGGAGATGTTTTGGGGCATGAAAAAGATGAAGTTCCAATAGGATTTTTCCCAAAACAAGATTTTGAGTTTGTTGAAAATGAAGATGGCTCTCATTCAATGTATGCTTATGCTATTCTTTTTAAGACTTATTGTGAAGATGTTTATAATTTATTTACAAGCAAGGTTAAAAATGGATATAATCCTATAAAAAGTGTAAGTATGGAAATTAAGGTATTAGAAAGTTCTGAAGAATTTGTAGAAGGCGAAAAAACAAGCAGAATTGATAAATTTAGTTTCAAAGGTGTAACGCTTTTAGGAAATAATAGGAAACCAGCCATTTATAATGCAAATGCTGAAATGGTATGTTTTTCACAAAGGGTTAATGAGGCAAATTCTATCTATTTTGCTAATAACACTATAAAAATAGATAATTCTAAAGAAGCAAGTGTGAACTCTTCTAGTTGGACAAATCCACGGAAGAAAATTATATTCAAAATTATTAAAAGCTCCAAATTCTAAATCATTAGTCAAGGAAGCTTATTTAATAACAGAAAATGGTTACGATACTGCTCCATCAGAGCATTTAAAATATCCTCATCATAAAATTAAAGGGGATAAATTGGTTTTAGATAGGGCAGGAGTAATAGCTGCTTTTCAAAGAGCAAGCCAACAAGGTATAGTAAGTGGGGAAATTAAAAGCCATTTATTAAGACACTATAGAGAGCTAGGGCTTTCTGTGGAAAATTTTGAGGAAAAGGAGGGTTCGACTGAAATGGAAGAAGAAAAGAAAATGGAAGACATAGAAAACGTAAATTCAGAAGAAAAAGTGGAAGAAAAAGAAGTTAAAACTGAAGAAAATAAAGTTGAAATGGGTTGCGATGAAGAACATATGGAAGACAACAAAGAACAAGAAGAAGTTGAAGAAAAGAAAGAAGAAACTGAAGAAAAAGAAGAAGTTGATTATGAAGCTAAAGTTGCAGAATATGAAGCAAAGATAGCTGAAATGGAAAAAGAAAAAGGCGTTTATATGTCTGAATTAGAAGAACTTCGTAAATATAAAGCTAGTAAAGAAGAAGCTGAAAAGAATTTTGCTATTGAAGAAATATTCTCACAAGTAGTTGAAGTTGTTCCACAAGACAAAATGGATGAATTGAGAGAAGAATCTAAAGAAGTGAGCTTTGAAGCAATTGATGCTTTTAAGAATAAGGTTAAAGCTATTGCATTTGAATACACATCAAAAAAAGAAGTTAATTCAAATAGAATGGCGATTGTTAATCAAGAGCAAACTAAACAAAGAAAAGCTTTTGATTGGTTTAATTAAGTTTTTAAATTTGTGGTGTAAACCAAAAAAAATAAATAAAAAAAATCAAGGAGGATTTTATTATGGCAAAAGGTGTTATTGTACCATTATCATATCAAGCAAAAAATATAGATGCATTAGTATATAATGTTATAGCTGAAAAAGATATAGACAATGGGGTTATGTTAACAAAAGGTGCTCTATCAACAGCATCAGACAAAACAGAGGTTTATAAGGTTTCTACTCCAGCTGCTAACGCAACAGGATTATTAATGGCTTATAGCCCAGAGGATAATATAATTGAGGGTGCTGATGGAACACAATACAAAGTAGGAGATTTAAATCCTAAAAACTTTACAAATATCAAAGGATTAGTATTTAATGCAATCAAATTAATGGCTGGAGATAAAATATTAGCTTCAGTTGATTGTTTTGCTACAGCTCCAACAGCTGATAGTACAGTTGCTACAATTGATACAGATGGAAAATATGTTGCAGCAGCAACTACAACAGCAACAGGAACAAAGCTTAATATTCTTAGAAAAGATTATATTTCAATAGCAGATAGTTTCCCATCTCAAAGAACAGAAGCTTATGTGCTTGAAGTTGCAGAAAACTAATTTAAAAAATAAAGGAGAACTAATATGAAAAGATTACCAATAAATGTAATGAATTTTTCAGCTGGTAGAGATACTAAGCTATATGAAGCATTTGAAGAATATTATAATGCTTATGTAAATGGAAAAGCATCAATAGGAAATGTTAGCTTTGCTGAAGCAGACAAAGATATTTTAGATGCATATAAAAAAGAAATAGAAGTAAACTCTGGAATGAAGATAGAAAATTTTGCATCATTACCAATGTACTGTAACTTCACACAAGTTAGAGAGGTAGCTTTTGCTATAGTTGGAATGCTAGTTGATATTGTATTACCAGATACTTTAATAAAAGATATTGGATATATTGCTGATATAAAACAAGTAGGATTTGGAGATAGTTTAAAAATTGACTTACAACCAAGAGATTTATTTGTAGTATCTAAAGGTGGAAGAGGAAAAAGAAGCTTTGATATAAAGAGACAATTTAAAGGAACAAAAACAATAGTTCCAGAAAACAGAGTTATTTCTGTTGGTATATCACTATATGATGTTTTAACAGGTAAATATACATTAGCTGAACTTGTAATGAAAGCAGTTAAATCAATTGAAACAAGTATGACATATGATATATATGATGCATTTGCAGCTGCACTTGATGGATTATCAGCAACTACAGGTGCTGGTCAGTTAAAAGTTAGTGGATATACACAAGATTCTGCTATAGAACTTGCTCAAAAAGTTCAAGCATGGAATGGTGGAAGACCAGCTGTATTCTTAGGAACAAAATTAGCTTTAAGCAAAATTTTACCAGCTTCTACAAACTATAGATTTAATTTAGGAGATGAATATGTTTCTTTAGGACATGTTAGAGATTTCTTCGGTTTCAACTGTGTTGAATTAGAACAAATTGCTGATTATACAGAAGAATTTAAATTAAAACTACCTAACGATAAAATATTTATCATAAGCCCAACAGCTGACAAAATTGTTAAAGTTGCTACAGAAGGTTCTACATTAACAAATGTTGGTGGACAATACGCAAATGCAGACCTAAGACAAGAAGCTGATTTAATGAAAGCTTGGGGTGCTGGTGTTGCAACATCTGCAATTGCTGCTGAAATAGCTTTAACTTAATAAATCTATAGTATAAAAGGAGAAAAACATGGCAAGTACAAAATCTACAAATAAAAATACTTCTAAAAATAATGAGGCTCCTAAAAGAGCCTCTGAGGAAGAAATGATAAAAAAGAGTGAAGTTGAAGAAACTGTTATAGACCCAGTAGAAGAAAATAATGCATTAAAAAATGAAATTGAAACATTAAAAGCTCAGATTACTTTAATGATGAAAACTATGGCAGGTAACACAAATAACGTATCTTCATATGAAGAAGATATACCAGTTATTTCTATGTGTAACTGGGTATTAAATTTAACTACAGAACCAATGGGTGGAGGAAATATTTATAAATTTACTCAGTTTGGTGAAGAACAAGTTATCCCTAGAGATGATTTAAAAAGAATAGTTAAAGTTAATAGTAAGTTTATTAAAGAAGGACTAGCATATATTGCAGATGAAGAATTTGTTAGAAAAGAGAAATTAATAAGTGTTTATAATAAAATTGTTGATGTAGAAACAATGAAAAAATTATTAGATGCTGATAAAGTATCTTTTAAAAAGGTGTTTACTTCGCTATCTAATACTCAAAAAGATGTGCTAATAGATTTGATTTGCAAAAAACTAATTAAAGATGAAGACGTTGATATGAATATCGTTCATATTTGTGAAGAAATTTCTGGTAGAGATTTATCAGAAGAAGTTAAACAAGCAAAAGAAATTTTAAGCGAGATTAAAAAATAGATGAAGGGGGTTTGAATTATGGCAACTCCTTATTCAGATATATATGATTTAGCACTAATGTCTATTCAAGATTATGTTTTAGATAAATTCGCCGAAGAAGATGAAGAGAATTTTAGTCTTTATCTTCAAGGCTTTTTAATTCGTGCTATACCTAAATTTAACAACTGTTTAAAGGATTTATCTAATAGAAGTGATGACGAGGGTACTTTTAATATAGATTTAGACGATATGGAAAAAGATATATTAGCAGACTGGTTAGTTATTATGTATTTAGATAAAGAAATCTTTGACAGGCGACAAATCACAGGTATGATGCAGAATAAAAACGAAGCACATAGATATTCAGAAGCAAATCTATTAAGGGAAAAAGAAGAGTTAAGAAGCAAAAAATATGAGAGAGTTAGAAACTCTCAAAGAGATTATAGCATTATGCATACAGATTGGACAAGAATGGCAGGTGGTAATAATGCCTAATAAATATGATTTTGCTCCTTCAGACAAATATTTAGTCCATCTTAGAAATAAAATCTGGAAACTTTTACCGATTTACGAAGGAAAAGATAATACTGGTGAAATTGTAAGTAGTCGTGAGAAAGCATATGAGAAGTTTTATTTAAGTTTATCAAGGTTATTGGTTGAACTTACTGGTGCAAAAAATATAGAAACGGATAATGGATATTATGTTGAATTAATTTATTTACTTGAAGGTATGTTATCTTTTAGTGAAGATGAACACGATAGAGTAAGAGACATAATATTACATTGTTGTAACTTATGTGAAAAAATAAGTGAGGTGGTCTAATTGAATTTAAAGTATTATAATGCTCAAGAATCAATTAGAAGAACTCCTAAGCAAGCATATAGGCAAGATTTTGGTGCTATATTTGATTCTTCAATAGATAATGCACCAAATGTTTTTGATGATGTTCAAGTCGAAGAAAATTATGGTAAGAGAGATTTCATAGCAACAAAGGCTAGAGTTGATAGTGTAATTAATCCTAGTACAGGATATAAATATGGAGATGATTATAAATCTTTTATATTTTCTCCAAATGATACTGGAACTTTTATAGGTCGTATGTTGAAATGGAAGGATAATTACTGGCTTTGTATTAATGCTAATACTTATGAAAGTTGCACAAATGGTTGTATATGCCGTAGATGTAATAATACATTGAGGTGGATTGATGAGAATGGTAAGAAAATTTATGAACCATGTGTAATAGATTATAATATAATGGGAGCTGGAGATTATCAAGGTAGAGATACAACTATCATAGGTGGCTTTGAAAAAATTTGGTGTCAAAGAAATGAGCGAACTAAGAAAATTAGGTCTAATCAAAGATTTCTATTTGGAGTACCAAATAATCCTGTCTGTTATAAGATTTATGCAAATGGTATTAGAAATTTTTTAAATTCATCATCAGAAGATTACGACTCACCTTCTGTAGTTGAGATAACTATAGGTGGCAATTATGCTAATAAAGCGACAGATGATTTTGAGAATTTAATAGCTGATGCTTATATTAATAGATATTCAGTTGTAATAAATCAAGATAATATAAAACAACTAGTCGGCTTTAAAACTCAATTAACAGTAGATATTAAAGAAAATAATGAAATTGTTGTTAAACCAATAATTTGGAAAAGCAGCAATCCGTCTGTATGTTCTATTGATGTAGAGGGAAATATAGAATGTTTAGCTTTAGGAAGTTCAACTATTACTGCTTATTTATATGATAATCCTGATATTAAATATAGTATAGAAGTTGAAGTAGCTGAAACTATTGAAGATGAATATTTTGTAATGGTCAATCCAGAAAATTATAGTTTTGATAATTCAATACTACAAGGTGATACTGTAATATATGATTGTGTGTTATATAAAAATGGTATTGCACAAGAAGACCAATTTACATTTGAGGTTTCTACTAATGCAACTAACTTAAATTATAGTTTTGATATAATAGATGGAAATAGGTTTAGGATAAAAAATAAAAAAAGGTCGTCTAATTTATTAACAATTATTTGTAAATCAGGAGATAATATTTATAATTATACTATATCTTTGAAAGGAGCTTGGTAATATGGCATATTTTAAAGAATTAGGTGATGTTGTAAATAAAGTTATCGAATTAATTGGTAAAGATAAAGAATTGTTAAAATTAGTTGGTTATCCACAAACTGATGAAAGTAAGTGTACTATTGAAAATCTAATGCTAAAAAATATTTTTCTTATGCCAAGAGGTGCAGATTCAATAAAAGAGGAAAAAACCTTCTTAAATATATATATTGATAAAACATATCCATATGGTAAAGATAGTGGATTCAGAGAGTCTTATTTAACTTTTGATATATTTTCTCACTTAAATATATGGATAATGCCTGAAACTAATGAAATACGACCATATTTGATTAGTTCTAAAATAGATGAAATATTTAATAATAACTTTAATAAAGATGTTAGACAAATATCTTTGAAAGCTCCATATTTTTTAAGCTGGGAGGTTTATAGATATGGTGAATATTTTTACGGATATAAGTTGAGATATTGTATTTCTAATGATTCTAATGTCGGAAAGAGAGATAATGGATAGGTTACAATATTGGTACGGTGAAGATTATGAACTCATACCAAATAAATTGTATATTAAACATCCAAAATTATTAGATATTTTAAAGATTGGTCAAGATAAATATGCAGCTTATGTTTCTGTATTAACTTTAAGCCCTTTGCATGTTGCTGATATATTGTATGATAATTTCAAAATATGGTATAAAGATATAACTTCTTGGACTTTATTTATAAATAATTTAATTGCAGAAATGCAAAATAAAGATACAGACCAAATAATGTCAGAAGCTTTAGAATTTTTTACTGGGTTAAAATTTAATCCTATGATGGATGCAAATGATAACTTAATGTTAATAAATTCTGATAAAAATGTTGTTATTAATGAAATTACATTTAATGCTATGTGTCAATTTATAAAAGATATAAATTTTATGGAGGATGCAGAGATATATTATCAGTTGCAAAATGCTGGAAGTAAAGGAACAGCTAAATATATTATGAGGCAAATAGCTTCTAAACGAAAAATTAAAAATAAAAACGATGTAGACTTACAGAGTATATGTTCTTCATTACTTTGGAAAACTGGAGTTGGAGAAGAACTTTTTAATTATCCAATTTATCGTATTTATGAGGGATATGCTCGTTTAAATGCGTTAGATAATTGGGATAAGACTGTAACAGCATATTATGCTGGTACAATAGACACTGAAAAGACCAAAATTAACTTTGAAAAAATAAATTGGTCTAAAATATTAAAATAGGAGGAATTGAGATGGCTCAAAATTACACACCAAAAAACTTTGCTATTCAACAAGTTTTTGAAATTTTATTAAGAGACCCAACTAGTAAAGCACCTATTGCTTACTTAGATAACTGTAAAACAACTGGGTTAACAAACGAACAAACTATGGTTTATCCTACAGGTAAAAAATTGTGCCTGTCTTATTAGAAATAATATGTAAAACATAAATTCTTTTAATTGCGGGGAAGTCCTTAGAGTTGACACAACTAAATTAATATAGTAATATATTAATGGCAAGTTTAATCAATTTGGTATAGTAAAATCGTGTCAAATTGGATTATCCGCAGCTAAGATTCCTTAAAGGAATAAAGTTCAACGACTATTCTATAGCGAGAACTCGCAACAGAAGTAGGGCGTAAACTATTGACGTGGGTGAGAATCCCTTAAATCGAAGTGGAGAAACCTTAACACGGAAAGGTGAAGGTTAAGATATAGTCTCATCTCATATGAAAGTATGAGTCTTCTTATGAAGATAGTGGCGTAGTGAACCACTAAAAGATAATTGGCAAGAGGTAACGTTTACATTGGAGCAATAGCTGACTCCCTTTGTTAGCAAATAGCAGAGAAAATCCTTTTAATTGCTTGAAGTTCCTAAAGCCTATAAAACCACAACGTAATCTGCAAAGATAAGCGTGAAGGTGATGAAAGTAGAAAAAATTTATAGGATGGCATAAGGTTAAATCCTAAGTGCTTTTATAATGGATAACTAGCAGGAAAGTTACTATATAATTATAATATCGACCTTAATTATTAAAACAAAAAGGTGGTATGTAAAATGTGGAAAGAATTAGAAATAGATGGTTTAAATAAAAAATATCTTATAAATGAAGATGGAGATATTTTTGATATTAAAGAAAAAATTTTGAGAAAACCAGAAATATCAAAAAGAGGTTATTTAAGAGTTTCTTTTTATTTATATGGAAAATACAAAAAGAGATTCGTACATCGTTTAGTTTTGGCTACTTTTAATCCAGTTGAGAATATGGATAAATTACAAGTTAATCATATAGATGGAAATAAACAAAATAATAACATAAATAATCTTGAATGGTGTACTAATAAAGAAAATTTAGAACATGCTTGGAAGATAGGTTTATGTTCTAATTGTATTTGTAATAAATCTGGTGATGAAGCTCATCATAAAAAACTTAGTTCTGAAAAAGTTAAATTAATAAAACAAGACTTAAAAAATGGAATATCATATAGACAAATAGGTAAAAAATATGATATAGCATTTTCTACTGTTAGTCAAATAGCTAATGGTATAACTTGGAAAGATGTTTAATAATTATATAGTAAAATCTTCAACGACTATGGGGTGATGCCCAGTACACTCAAGTGAGTGGAAATGGAGGAGTCCTTTAATGAGGATGTGATATAGTCTATTCTCATATGAAAGTATGAGCTGAAATTTATTTACACGTCATAAATTTCGGGTAGTGCCTAACGAACACTACTGAATATTAATAAGGTGGCTTTGGACACAGTAGACGTGCATCTATGAGTGTAACAAACGCAACATGGAATACAGGTGTAATGGGTATTCAAATTGGTAGCGAAATTGCTACAGGAGCAAATAAAAATGCAGTTTATTATGATGTAATTACAACAGCTGAAAGTAAAGTAAAAACAAAATATCAAGCACAAGGAGATGCTGGTAAAGAAATTGGCACAATTTATAAATTAAATGCTGATGGAACATATGGTGAAAAATATACACAAGATGCTACTGCTTCTGCTGGTAAATTTACATATGCAAGTTCAACAGGATTAATTACATTTGATACAAGCGAAGCTCCAGCTGATGGAACACAATTTGCTTGTTCTTATTCAATTGATACAGGTGCATCTGCACAAACAATTCCAGTTGTTGCTGCTGGTCAACCAAAGACAGCATTAGTAACAGCAATGGGTCTTGTAAAAGATATTGAAACTGGTGAATTTTATCAAGCACAAATTAATGGTTTGGCTCAAATTTCTGGAGCATGGAACTGGGATTTATCTGCTGATGGTGAACCAGCTGCACAATCTTTAGACCTAGAGTTTGTAAAGAGATATAGTGCTAAAAACTTATATGACATTATAGTGTGGAATGAAGAAGACGCTGTCGGAGTAACATAGGAGGTGATTTTGTGTTTCCTATGAGAGTTGGGCTTAATGAAGGTACATTAGATATTACAGAATATAGTTTCGAGAAAGATATGTTTGTTGGTAGCAACGGTAAAACATATAGTTTAAAAGATATTAACTATTTTATAATTCCTACAAAAGAAATGAAAAATATAGTTAATATTCAAGAAGAAAAAGAAGAAATATCTATGTCAAAAGGCAGAATGCGTAATTATTCTAAATAAAACTAACTATCTTATAGACATCATCTTAAAGGGTTGGTGTCTATGAGATTAGAAGGAAGAAGATTAATATTAGAAGAAAAGCTTGAAGATATTATAGATTATATAAATATTAATAATGTTGACAATTCTTATAAGCATGAAATATATTTTAACAATAAGAAATATGTTCCTGCTAAGTCTGGTGATGTTTTGATTTTTAAAGTACCAGAAAAACTTGTTGAAAATACTATGTTTCTAAAAGTTTATAATGGTGATGGACAATATTTATATTCAACAAATACTATAATTATTAGTCATATTGATACAAAAGAGGAAAAGGAAAGAGAATATTATAATTTTCAAAAAATGGTTATGAATAAATATTCTAATTTAGAAAATTTGATTAATTCATTGAATGATAGATGTGAAAAGTTTAATAAAAAGATAGATAAACTATCAAATGATATTAATAATGATTTAAGATTTGATGAAATTCAAAGTAAAATAGATGGATTAGATTTTTATAATAAAAAAGAAGTTGATAAAATCTGTAATAATATTGTTGAGAGTTTTAATAATTTAGAAAATACGACTTATAATTTTCAAGAAGCTGTAAAAAATAAAGTTATTGAGTTCAAAAATTATGATGATACAGATTTAAAACTTGAAACAAAAGAAGTAAAGAGTTTTTGTAATAGTTTAAAAGAGGATTTTAATAATTTAAAAAATATTTTTAGTCAATTAAATTATCAAGAACAAATTGATAGTATAGGAATGAAAATTAAAGATACTATGAATAAGGTTGTGGATTGTGAAAATAATAACCGACAAAATTTAAATTCTTTAAATACAGTAGAAAAAGAGATTGATGAAACGAAGAAAAATTTAATTAATACAATGCAATCTCAAAATGATGATTTATTTGAAAAATATAATGTTCTTTTAAAAGAATATCAAGATATAAAACAAAAAGATAAAATTATCTTACCGCTAAATATAGACAAAAAAATTCCACCTCATATATTTGTGATTTTTAAAGATGGCAGTGCTGAACAATATTCTTATTCAATTTATAAATCTCCAATAGGAGTTTCTGATGAATATGGTAATATAATTGTTAGAGGCATTGCTAAAGTTAAATATTTAAATGAAATTTCGAAGGGCGACTATGTATATGGCAACAAAGATGGAGTTGCTGAAAAGTATGATAAAGGATTTCTAGTAATTAACATATTAGATGAAAACTATTGTGAGATAATGATATGAATGATAATTCATTAAAACCAGTTGATACTTTAGTATGGATAACTGCTGTTTTAGCTCAGGAATCTTTAAATGCAACAAGAAAGATAATCGAAATTAATACAATTAACTCACAAAATACTAAGAAGATGTTAGATGCTTTAGATAGCATAAATTCTTCTTTATTGAAGTTAATTGACAAAATGGATAAATAGGTGATAAAGGTGAATAAAAAAGATAATGATTCATATCAAAAATTTTTAATTCTTGTATTAAAACAAGCTTTTGGTATGGATGATGAAACTATATTAGAAAAATCAAAGGGTGTAGATAAAGAAACATATATAAAAATTCAAAAAATATTAAAAGAAGAAAATTCAAAATAAGTGTTGACAATTATCTATATTATAGATATAATATATATGTAATTAAATATTGTGGAAAGGAATGAAGGGAATGATAAAACATAAAAGTTTTTAACTATTTTTACATTTGGTATAGGCTTTTTAATATGTTGTTCTTTATTATTGTGTTGTGGTAAGTTGGCATCAACTAGTGGATTAATTGTGTATCAACATAATTATTTTAGCAGAATATTTTTATTTACTGTTGGGATTTTTTGGTTAGTAGGATTTCTTTGTTATAAAGTTATTGTACTAGAAAAGAAAATAAGACTTTTAAATATATCTAATCAAACTAACATTGAATTGTTGCAATGCATATGTAAGAATATTGGTAAAATCATGAATAATCAAGAAACTCACGATAAACAGGCAGAAATAGATTTTGTGAACATGCAAGAATTTAATCAAAATACTCGTGATATGATTTTGAATTATATTTGTGGTAATAAAAACATCTAGGAGTGATATTTTGTGAATAGAGCTGATTTATGGATAAAAAGCAACAATATTGATGAGAATTACGGTAAAATCAAAATGGTTTTTAAATCTTTTGGTCTTGTAGAGGGAAAAGATTTTTGGAAAGAAAACGGATGTATAAAATTTAAAAAAATGTGGGAGAATTGTGAAAGAGTATATAAGGTAACTGTTGATAACTTAAATAAAACTTTATTAGTTCATTTAAGAGATGTTAAGCCAGACAAAGATGGAAATGAGACATATCATGTTTTTAAGAAAAAAGATGGTAAGCCTTATCTATTTGGTGGTTTTGACCCATGGGTATCTTGTGTAAAATTTCTAATTAGGTAAGATATGGAAATTTTTGAAAATTGGATATTAGATTTTTTATTTTATGGATTTTTAGATTCCATAATTATGTATTTATTTGTGATAAAAATATTTTTAAATAAAAAGGTTAAATTTATTGAAGCAGTTAAAGATGGATTAATTCTATCTTTTGGAATATCTACTATAACAACTTTTGTACCAATAAATGGTTTATCTCAAATATTTATGGGAATTTATATAGGTATATTTACTTCAATAAGATTTAAAATTAATATTTTTAAAACTATTTTATATGGCATGGTGAGCATTTTATTTGTTTACGCAATTGAAATATTGTGTGCTCGTAGTTTTAATGTCATATTTAATATTAATGTTTTAACTTATAATTTAAATAACATAATGAGATTGTCATTGTTTATGACATTCAAATTTATTGAAAGCTTTATAATTTGGAGTTTATATAAAATGAAAGTTCTTTTAGGTGGAATAGTAAGAAGATAATTAGACTTAAAATATAAAGATTAAAATTTTGTTTATAGACCTTGGGCGTGTGAAGAGCACGCCTTTTTTTGGTGATATTATGATTGATAAGTTATTAATAAAGATTGCTGATTGGCATAATTTAAAACTTAGGCAAAAAAATATAATAAATGATAAAAATTATTCTGACAAAGATTATTGTTTTAGAATGAACTTATACAACATTATTAGTTTTATTTTTATGTTGTTAATTGGCATTATATTTAAATGTTTTAAAGAAATCGCATTGATATTTATAGTTTTTAATATTTTAAGAGAGCAATGCGGCGGTTATCATAGTTATGGTAACTTAACATATTGTTTGGGAATATCTACATTAGTTTTATTATTTATTGCTAAATTTTCTCAACTTTATAGTTTTAATATTTTTCCTCTTGTTTTATTGACCATATTTTCTATTGTATATACTTTCTTAAAGACACCTAGACTAAATTTACAATATGATAAGGCTGTAAAATATAGTTGGGAATATAAAATTGATTTCTTGATATTTGCATTACTATTTTTTATAATAAGTTTTTTTCTTCCGAATAGTTTACAAATATCTATATATTTAACAGAAATTATAATAGCAATATTTATGAATAATAAAATTGCTTTTATATTAAATAAAATTAGAGGAAGAATATTCGATGAAAAAATTTAAGCTAATACTTAATAATATTATTCATTATAAAATTTCTCCATTTAAACTTTTGAAATATTTATTGTATATTTTTTGTGTTTGGATATTTCAATTGTTTTATAAAGTAGATTTTATTAAAGGAAAAATATATGGAGATAACATCCATAATTCTTATGAGATGACAGATATATTTACATTAAATAAAATATTAAGAAATATTAAAATACATAAAGAAGATAAGGTTTTGGATATAGGTTGTGGTAAAGGATTAGCTTTAATGGTGCTATCTAAATATTTTGATAAACCTTATGGAATTGAGTTTGATAAAGAAATTTATCAAATTTGTTATAATAATATGAAAAAAATAAAGAAAAACTGTTGCATTATTAATGAAGATATTATAGATTATTTTAATTGCAATAAGTTTAATTATATTTTTATGTTTAATCCATTTGGAGAAGATATTATGCGACAAGTTATATCAAATTTGAAGCCTAATACTTCTATAATATATCATAATCCTGTTTGTGAAAATATTCTATATGAAAATAATTTTGTGAAGATAAAAGAATGTAAGGATATTTTAGGAGTTAACTTTAACGTATATAAAAATTAAGCCTTTGTGTGTTTTGGCTAATAGTTAATAGGAGGTTATGTGATGAATGGAGAAAGATGTCCTGAGCACAGTTTAAATGAAGAGAGATTCGAGAGAATTGAAAAGATATTAGATAATTTAAGTAATGCAATTGATTCAAAGAATCAAGCAATAACAGAAGATTTAAAAAAACTAACAGAAGATTTTAATAAGTTAAAAGAAGATTATATAGCTGTAAAAAATAGTGTATTTACAACTGTACAAAAATTAGATGGGGTTCCAGATGCTATAAATAATTTAGAAAAGACGTTAATAAATTTAAGTAATAATATCTTAACTAATGATAATAAAACAGATTTAGTCGAACATAGATTGTCTGCATTAGAAAAGAGGGTAAGTGATACAGATAATAGAGGAAAATTTGATTTTATGGTGTTTATTAGAGATAAAGTTATACCTTATTTAATTGTAACTGGAATAACTTTTGCACTAATAAAATTAAAATAGCATTTTTTTTTGAAGGTAATAAACATAATAGTTTATTGCCTTTTTTTATACATAAATTTTGCATAAAAGAATGTTTTTATGCACTTTTTCAAAAATGAAACCCTTGGGGCTGTAGGGTTTGCTAGTTTCCAATTTTTTCCAGTGACTAAATTTAAGCAAAAAAATGAAAAATGGGTGGTTTTATGAGAATTTTAGGTTTAGACTTGAGTACACATTCAAGTGGAGTAAGTATTTTTGAAAATAATAAATTAATTTATAATGAGTTAATTTTTCCAAATAAAAATGACAGTACGTTTGTTAGAATTGTATATACGCAAAATGAAATTGAGAAAATTATCAAAAAATATAATATTGATTATGTTGCCATAGAAGATGTTGCAATTTCAGTTACAAGAAATGCAAAAACTTGTCATGATTTATTATTTTTAGTTGGTTCTATTTGTGGACTTTGTAATGTATATGGTGTTAAGTGGAAAATTTTTATACCATCACATTGGAGAAAGCTTGTTCGGTGTATATGATGAGAAGCGTACAAAGGAAGAACTCAAAAGAGAATATCAAAAATCTAAAGGAATTGAACTTGCAAATAAATATTTCAATTTAGATTTGATTTGGATTTCTGATAATGAAGATAAAAAAAAACATGATAGTGATTTAGCAGAATCTGCGTTAATTGCATTAGCATTATATAAGGAACTAAAGGATGGTGAATAATTTGCCAAGAAGGACATTTAAAAAAGTAACAACAAGTCCAGAACTGATAGAAAAGATAAATCCACAAAATAAAAAATTAATAGATTTATTTTTAAAATCTAAAGGACGAAAATGTAGTGATGCAACATTAAAAAATTATAAATCCGATTTAAATATTTTTTTCTGTTGGGTCTTAAATAACTGCGATAATAAATATTTTCCAGACATAAAGAAATTTGAGATGTCAGATTTTTTTAGCTATACGGTTGACGAGCTTCAATGGTCTGGTAAAAGATTTGCAAGAATGAGGTCGACTTTAAGTAGTTTGTCTGATGTATTTTTAAAGTTTTTTGAAGATGATTATCCAAGATTTAGAAATTATATTAATTCTGTTATTGAACCAATACCTAAAGAACCAGTTCGAGAAAAAACAGTTCTTTCAGATGAGGAGATAAAACAGTTATTAGATTATTTAGATAGTGATGAGAAGTTTGTAACTGAAGCCTGCGTTTTGGCTTTAGCAATTTATAGTGGGTGCAGAATTAGTGAACTTTTGCAATTTAATATTGATACTATAGATGTAAACCATTTAGCTTATGGTAATTCTTTCCTTGAAACTACACATAAAATTAGAACTAAGGGTGCTGGTAAACAAGGTAAACTTTTAAATAAGTATATAATTAAGGATTTATTTTTGCCTTATTATAATAAATACTTACGATATAGGGCAGAAATTGTAAAAAAAACAAAAACAGATAGTAAGGCTTTATTTTTACAAAATACAGGTAAGCCTATAAAAGTTAGTACGTTAAGGTCTTGGGCATTAAGTTGGGAGAATATAGTAGGAAAGCCTATGTATATTCATGCTCTACGTCATCTTTTTGTAACTACGCTAACTAAAAAGGGGCTTTCTGATGAATTAATTATTTCAATTGTAGGTTGGAGTTCTGCCGAAATGAAAAAAATATATACAGATATAGATGATAAAGATAGGAATTGGGATAAGGATTTGAGTAAACTTGAATCTTTTATCAAAGAAGAAAAGGAGATAGAATAAAATGGAAAATAATGTAAAATTAGATTTTAAAAAAAGGAGAAATATTACAAAAAAAATAGGAGAACAAAGTTTTAAAATTAAACCATTTATAAGTATTGAAGAAAAGGAATATATATTAAATCAGATTTGTAAGTCTTTAAGTGAAAGGATTTCTGAAAAAGAAAATATTGTACCTTTAATGCTTGGGGTACAAGCTGATTTAGATTTATTAATTTGTGCTATTTGTACAAATGTCAATATGGATAATATAGATTATGAAACTATTTATAATTCAGAATTTTTAACTTTAGTTAAAGATAATATAGTAAACTATAAAGATATTGAAAATACAATTAACAATTTAATGTTATTTATAAGAATTACTAGTCTTTTACCTGATTTGAAAGGTGGAGATTTTGATTTAAAAAAAATTATGGAAGGACGTAATATTGAAGAAATTAAGGCATTTACTGATAGTATAAATAATATAAAACAATTAAAGGAATGATTTTTTTCATGGAGATTAAAGATGAAAATCAATTAAAAGAATTAATTTCTCAAGAATTGGAAAAGGCTTTGGGAAATATAGCTCAAAATATTAGTTCTCAATTAACAGAAAATATTTTACAAGATATATATGGAAATCCAGTGTCTGAGTATTATGACAGGACTATGCAATTTTTGAAAAGTGTTATAAAGCCAAATGTTACAATTAAAGGAGATAGTGTTAGTGTTACTATTGGTATGGATTCTTCTTTAATAGAATCATCTCTTGGAGGTAAAAACAAACTAAACAAACATATGAGTGTTAATGGCTCAGATGTATGGAATGGAATACCTATTAGTGAAGCGATATTGACTTGGTTGGATGAAGGAACTAAAAATAGTCCTATCAAAAATTTATCTGCTACAAATTATTGGACGAAAGTTATGGGTGATTCTGGAAGGAAAAATAATCCTAATTATAATAAATTGGAAGGTGTCATAAATCAAGAGATTATTAAGGCTTTATCTAAGTTTGGTGATATAAAACCATTAGTAAAACTTAATATGTCTATGTCATAAGAAAGGAGGGCTAATATTGGGAAAATATAAAATTACATTAGAAACTAGTTTAGATGTAAAAGAGTTACGAAAACAGTTAAAACAAATTGAGGGAAGCGAAAAGATAAAAATAACTGTAGATTCGAGTCAAGCTACGCAACAAATAAGAGCTATGGATGCCGATTATGGTAAATTAACAAGTAGTGTAGTTAAAAATGGATTGTTACAAAGAGAAACTTATACGAAAGTTGCAGATGGAATTACTACTATTACAAAAGTGCAAGGGGATAATATTACTCAAACTACAAAAGCTGCTAAGGCTGCAATGACTTTTGGGGAGCATCTTCAAGATGCCTTTTCAAAACTATCTAGTTGGACTCTTGCTCTTGAGATTTTGAGACTGGCAAGATTTGCAGTTGAAGATATGGTTCAACAAGTTAAGGTGCTTGATGATTCTTTAACAGAACTAAAAAAAGTAACTGACTTAGAAGGAAAAAGTTTAGATGAATTTATAAATAAAGCTTATGATTTGTCAACAACTGTTGCTAAAACTGGAAGTGATATGGTTGATGCTGCAACAGAATTTGCTAAATCAGGATATGATAATGAACAAATATTACAACTTGGACAAATAGCGTTGCTTTATACTAATATTGCTGATGAGGAATTAAATGCTGGTGATGCAGCTAGCTTTATTATAGCACAAATGAAGGCATTTAATATAGAGGCAGATAATGCTATAAGTGTCGTTGATGCATTAAATGAGGTATCAAACAATTATGCTGTATCTTCAGCTGATTTAGCTACATCAATAGGCAAAGTGTCTTCAACAATGGCAGCTTCTGGAACTACTTATCAAGAAACTTTAGGTCTGTTAACTGCTATTACTGAGATAACTAGAGATGCTGGTAAAGCAGCAAATGCGTTAAAAACAATTTCACAAAGGTTGCGTGGCGTTGGAGAAGATGGAGAAGATACAACTAAATATATTTCAAAATTACAAGAACAATTTGATAAACTTGGTATAAACGTAGAGATTGTAAAACAAAATGGAGCAATGGAAAGTACGTTTAATATACTATCAGCATTAGCGGAAAAGTGGAATGACCTTAATGATGCTCAAAGACAAAATATAGGTGAATTAGCTGCTGGTAAAAATAGAATTACGGAGCTTAATGCTTTAATGAGTAACTTTGGAGTTGCAATTTCTGCGACTGAAACAGCAATGAATAGTATGGGAAGTGCTACCAGAGAAAATGAAGCAGTTTTAGATTCTATACAGGGGCATATAAACAAATTAAAATCTGCATGGCAAAATTTAGCTAGAAAAACAATTAGTAGTGATTTTGTTAAATCAATTGTTGATGCTGGAACTACATTAGTAAAGTTTGTTGATAGTGATGTTGGAAAGGTTATCATTGCAATTGGTTCATTAACATTAGCATTTAAAATTTTAACCACAGCAAGCTTTAAATTTGTTGCAGCAAATTCTTCTTTAATGGGGTTGATGGCTGCTTTAGTTGTTAGTTTTAAGGCTGGAGCATTGGGTGCTACTGGATTTACTGCTGTTTTAAAGGGAACGGCAGCGGCATTAGGCACATTAACAACCGCATTATTATCTAATCCTTTGTTTTGGGGTACAGCGATTGTTGGAGGAATAATAGCAATAACAAATCATTTAAAAAAATTGCAAGAAGAACAATTGAATCATGTTAGCACTATAAATAAAGAAACAGAAGCTTTAGAAAATCAAATTAATTCTATTAATGATTATGCTGTACAATTAAAAGTTGCTTATGAATCTGTTGATACTTTAAAAGAAAAACAAGACACGTTAGTTAATTATCAAAAAAATATTATTGGTAAATATAAAGAAGAAATTGAAACTCTAACCAATGTAAAAAATGCAAATGATTTACTTAATATGTCATATGATGAAACTGTTAATGTTCTTAAAAATGTTGAAAAAGGGTTGTTAGATAAACAGGTAGCTGCTTTAAACGAGGGGCAGGTAGATAGAGAAAAATTATTATCTACTAAAACAGTTAATATTTTTGGTGATTTAGATGATTATTTAGATGCTACTGGAACTATTAAGGATGAATATCGTGAACTATTTGAGACAATGAAAAACATTGCAGATGAAAACAATGTTATTATCAGTCAAAATTTAGTGGGTGATTTAGGTGTTTGGGGAAATGTAGAACAAGCTGTAAGATTTTACAACCAAATGGAAGAAGCAATAATAAGCATGAATAAAGAGTCTCAAAGTGCTTGGGGAGAAATGAAATCTAATACAGAATTTGGTACTAAATCAATGCAAGAAGATTGGAATAAATTTCACGAGTTAGAAGAACAAGCAAACGAGGCTGAAATTAAAAGCTTTAAACAAAGTCGTTGGGATGAGTATTGGGCTTACAAAACTTCTTTAGAACAAAAAAATAAATTATTTCAAGAATATAATAAGGCTGAAACATATGCTGAAAAGGAAGAAATTTCTAAAAAAATAAATGAATTACAACCAGAGATAGATAAGACATATTCACAACTTTATAGTGGTGCAGGTAAAAAAATTAAGGAATCACTAGATAAGGAACTTAAAGATGTAGATGTTAGTAAAATGTTGGACTTCAACATATTTAAAGATATTGGTGAAGGAGAACCTATTAAAATTTATGATGCTACAGATTTTGATAATTTGCTTAAAGATTTAAATGATAGTATAGGATTAACTGATAATTTAAAAAATAAAATAATTGAATTTAGAGATGCTTTAGAACTAAGTGGAAAATTTAATGAAGTAAGTGAATTTGACAAAAGATTAAAAGAACTTGGTTTGACTGTTAATGAAGATGCTATAAGATGGAAAACTTTAATTGATAACATATCTGATATGGAGAGTTATGCTGAAGGAGCTTCTGCTTTATGGGGCTTTATTAAAGAACAAGGTATTACTAATATTGATGAGTTAGCAGATGATTTGGTTAAGAAATTATCGTCAGGTAAAATAACATTTGAAGAGTTCTTTGCATTTTTACATGATAAGATAGTTGAAGCAGGAGGAGATGTAGATACTACTATTAATGAAGTAGTGCCTTCTATAGATTCTATTTTAACAAAAGTTACTGATAAAATTACATTTTTACAAAAACGGATTTGATGCTTTAAATTCTGCTACTAAAGAATTTAATTCAGAAGGAAGTATATCTGTTGAAACATTTAAAGAATTAGTTGATAATGATTTATTACAATATTTAACTTGGACTGAAGATGGATTGATAGCAAATACGAATGCTTTATATAATGAATCTGAAATGGCTAAATTAAATACTTTAAGCAAGTTACAAACTGCCTATGCTTCTGATGTTCTGGCATTATCACAAGATAATATTGCAAGTATGAGTCAAGGAGCAAAAAATGCAATTGCTAATGAAAAAAATGAGATAGATGGTCTTGGAACAATAGCTAAAGCTCAAGCTGGGGGATTGTTTACATTAGCGACTGCACAGTCTGCGGTTGCTGCTGCTGGTGGTACTTTAGATACAGATAAATTAGGTAGTGATTTAGAGAAAATTAATAGTTACTATAATAAAGTAGCACAAGGTATTTCTAATATTAATTTTCAAACAAAATCATCTTCAAAGTCTTCATCTAAGGCTGCTAAATCAACAAGTGATGCTTGGAAAGATGCATTTGAAAAAGAGTATAAAGCTTTAAAACATTCGTTAGAAATGAATGAAATAAATGAACAAGAATATACAGACAAGCTTGAAGTTTTATATAAAAAATACTTTTCAGATAAAACTAAATATTTAGATGAATATAATAAATATGAAGAAGAGGTATATAAAAATAGAGATAAAATCTGGAAGAATGCATTTTCTAAAGAATATGATGCATTAAAACATTCTTTAACTATGGGAGAAATCACAGAGAAAGAATATACAGATAGACTTGAAATTTTATATAAGCAATATTTTTCAGACAAGACTAAGTATTTAGATGAATATACAAAATATGAAGAAGAAGTTTATAATAAACGTCAAAAATTATTAGAAGATGAAATAAAAGCTCTTGAAGATGCATTAAATAAGCAAAGAGAATTGGCAGAAAACAAATATGAAAATGCAATTAAGGTGGCTACAAATGCTATAGAGGAACAAATTGAAGCTCTTGAGGCTCAAAAAGATGCTTTATCAGATAATAATGATGAACAAGAAAGAGCAATTAAATTAGCTCAATTACAAGAAGAATTAGAACGTGCTAAGTCTCAGAAAACAGTAAGAGTTTTTTATGCAGATAGAGGTTGGATTTGGGAAAGTGATAAAAGTCTGGTTGAAGAAAAAGAAAAAGCTTTAAAAGATTTTCAGGCGGAAACTACCCAAAAAGAACAAGAAGCACTGATTGATTCTCAAATAAATGAACTTAAAAAATTAAAAGATGGTTGGAATGATGTTGCAAGCAATTATGAAATGCAACAAAATAAAATTAAAGCTGCTCTTGAAATGGGTACTAATTTTGAAGCTGAGGTTTTAGAAAAACGTTTAGATTATTTAAAGAAGTTCGTTGAAGAATATAATGCTACTATGGATAAACTTGGTATTGATGAAAAGAACTTAATTAAATATGCTTCTAGTGTAGGAATTGATATAAGTGATAAATATGCTAGTGGTACATTATCAGCAAATGGGGGTCTTTCCGTTGTTGGAGAACAAGGTGCTGAATTAAGAGTTTTAAATAAAGGTGATGGTATAATTCCTGCTGATTTGACTAGAAACCTTATGGCTTGGGGAAAATTTAATCCAATAAGTTATTTTAAAAATATGCTTCAACCTAAAGTTCAGGCAATTGGTGCTAGTGATACAATTTATAATTTTAGTAATTTAACAATAAATAGCAATGCCGATAATTTAGATTCTTTAATAATGGATATAAGATTAAAGACACAAAATAGATAAAATAGGGGGTATGTGTGATGTTACAATTTCCTTATGCGGTTTATCCAAATGGGCAAGCATTAGATGGAAGTGTAAAAAATAATTTTTTTTGTACGATAAGTGGCACGATATGTACCGCCTATCAAGTAAATATATATAATAATAATACAAATGATGTAGTATATAGTGGAACAAAAACAAATGTTGTCAAATATAATCAAGAAATATTACAAATGGAAGTTCCAGCTAATTCTTTTAGTAATGGTAACGATTTAATTTGGAGTGCAAGGCTTTATACTAATACTTATGATATAAAAGTTGCTTCTAACACAGTAATTGGTAGCTTAACTGCTACAAAAATATCAATTCCTCTATATAGCGAAAATAGAGTAAAAGCTGGACAAAAAATAATAATTGATGGAACTGAATATATTATTACTAACTATGAAATAAATAATAATGCAATGATAGGTACTGTTACTCTTAATGCAGAAATTGGTAATGTTGATGGTAAAGAATTTAAAATATATTCTAATTTTATTGATATGCCTATGTATTTTTTTAAAGCTAGAACAACTCCAATTGCTAAAATTCAAAATTTTCCAACAACTATAAATTCAAGGGAATATTCTTTTATCGGAACATATAGCCAAAGTGAAGGTGTTGCTATACAGTATTATACTTTTAATTTGTATGATAAAGATGGTGAAGTTATTGATACTACGGGTAAAATATATAGTGCGAATATTAATTATAAATATGATGGATTCATAAATGGTTCAAGTTATATGATAGAATTAATATGTAATAATCAAGATAATATTGAAGTTTCTACTGATAAAATATTATTTAACATAAGTTATTCGCAACCTAATATAGACGTTGGTATTGGTTATCAAGTTTTAGAAAATAAGGATGCAATAAGGCTAATTATTGAGCCAGATAAAACTTCTATTCCAACTTTTGATGGCAAATATAAAATAATTGAAAATTTCCCATTTATAGGAACTAATTCTGCTCAAATCAAAAATGGTATAATTAAGTATGATAATGTTTCTCAAGAGCCACTTTTAATTGATAAATCTTCTTTTAGTGTATTTATGTCAACTAGACTTGAAAATGGATTTTCTGGGAAAATTATAGAATTAAATGGGGATGAAGATAGATATATTGAATTAGTTGGATATACTTTTTATGATAATAATGGTGAAACGAAAACAAAAATATTAGATATATATACAACTAATAAATTTGTTTTGCAAACTAGCGTAGAGGACGATGTGGGGTATATTTGGGATAATACTGCTACTTGGGATAATACAAAAATATGGTGCTTCCCTCTAAATAATTTGTCTAGTAAGCAGTTTAAAATTAATATCTTGCCAACATCTACTACTATTATGGAGGTGTAAAATATGGCTTATAATAATATAAAAATATATCCAAATCAAACTATTGATTATTTAATACAATTAACTGATGTTGCTACCGCTGAAGATTTGGCAAAAGTTAATCAAGAAAAATTTATTCCTGATTGGAACAGTTTTATAGGGCGTACTAACATAATGGCTCCATATACTAATAATTTAGTTTCAACTTTTATTACTGGCTTGACTGAAAATTTATTAGGTTGGGGAATTTATCGCCAAAAAACTGGAGAAAGTTCTTTGAAAAAAATTGGAGAAATTAATAAAAGTGCAACTTATGTAGAAGATTATGAAGTAGCAAATCAAGCACAATATAGATACTTCGTTTTCCCACTAACAGAAAATCAAATTGGTATTAACTTAATAACACCATTAATTGAGACTAATTGGTGGAATTGGAGCTTGACATCTATACAAAAAATTGAAGAAGGAATTTATATTCCTAAAGATGTCTGGTTATTTGATACAGATGTAAGTTCTGGAGATATTTCTCAGAATTTAGATATAGTATATCATGATAATTTTACTAAATATCCAAAAGAATCAAGAGGCGAAATGGATTATATTAAAGGTTCTTTAAGTTGTTTTTTGAGTAATGTTGAAAATGATAGTGGAGATTATATTGAGACTATTGATAAATTAAAAGCTTGGCGTGAATTTTGTGCTGATGATAGTCCTAAAATATTAAAGGACAGAAAAGGGAATATTCGTCTTGTTTCTATATCTGATGCAACATATTCTTTTTTAGATGAATCTGAAAAACAACCTACTACAATAAATTTTTCATATACTGAAATTGGAGATATAGATGATTTATCTATTTATAAAGAGGTGATTTAGTTATATGGCTAATGAAATTTATAATATGTTCGATAAGACATATGAAGATATTGCAACAAGAAATAGTATTCATCCAAAATTTAAACTACAATTATTAGATTACTATGAAAATGTAGTTGATGAAATAACAGGCGATATTTCTGTTGATAATTCTGGTTCTATATCTAATAATTATCAGCAAGGTGTTAGGCGTAGTATTAGTTTAACCTTTATTGATACTGAGGGTAGGTTTTTACCAGATTCAAATGGAAATTTAGTTTGGGCTAATAAAAAGTTTAAGGTTTTTTCTGGATTATATGATGTTAACACTGGGAACACACATTGGTTCTCTCAGGGTGTATATTATTATTCAGATGTAACATCTCAAAGGACTGGTTCTGATAGATTGACTACTATAAATGGTGTTGATAAGTTTGGTAAATTTGGTTCTGAACTTGGATATAATCAGCTAGAGGCAACTTATCTGATTCCAGCAGGAACCAAGGTTTATGATGCGGTTCGTGGGATATTAGATTTAGATATTGGCAATGGATATGCAATAGACCCTATTGAACCTATACTTGACCCACAATATATGGATGAGGTTTGTCCTTATGATATTAGCAAATCTCCTTCTGGTTATTTGTCAGAAATATTAATAGAGCTTGGTAATATTATTGGTTGTGATACATATTATGATATAGATGGTAGATTCCATATGGATAGTGGAACAATTGATTTTTCATATTCTAATAAATCTGCTATCTGGGATTTTAGTGATGTATTACCAGAATATATGAATCCATCAATTTCAACAAATTTTGCTGATTTAATAAATACTGTAAAGGTAGTTAGTAATAATACAAATGATAAAATTTATGAATATACTGCGATAAATAATAACCCAGCATCACCATCTAGGGTTGATTTAATAGGAACAAAGCAAACATATATTGAGTCTGCTTCTGTATATAATACTGACAGGGCAAAAGATTATGCGGAATACAAATTAAATGCATTATCAATACTTCAATTGGCAATTTCATTTAGTTGTACTTTTTTACCTCATCTTGATGTAAATCAAATTATTAATATAAGTGATTCTTATTATGGTTATAATAAAGAGAGATTTATAATACAATCTATCACGTTACCATTATCTTTTGATGGTACAATGTCTATAACTGCTTGTAGTATTGCTTCTTTACCATATTATGAATCTCAGAATTAAAGGAGAAAATTTATGAATAGTGAAAAAAATGCAGATATATTATTAAAAGTTATTGATGATAGATGCAGAAAAATATTAAATAAAAGTAATGTTTCAACAAAAATAGCCGCTAAGGTTCTTGAAGTTACTGCAAATAATGATAAAGCAATTATAAGCATTTCGGGAGATAATAATAAATTTAAATTACTAAATAAGACTGGTGAAATATTAAAGACAGGAGATAATGTATTTGTTGAAAATATTAATGGAGATTTAACAAATGGTTTTATTTCTGAAAAATTCGGTAGTTCGAATGCGTCTAAGGATTTGTGTTTAGCCTTTCAAGATACTAATGCTAATAATGGTGCTCTTGTATCTTTGCCTAATGCTGATTTTTATCAAATGTTAACTTTTGAAATTATAGGAAATGGCTACAGTACTTCTATGCCATTTTCAACTCATATTCAAGGATATCATTTCCAGTCGTTAGGTTATTTCGTGAATTGTAAACAACAAAATACGTCTGGTACATTACCACAGTGTAAATTTATGATTAAAAATAATAAAGTTGCATTATGGATTCCTAACCCTCGGGCTATACACCTCTTTGATAATAAGATGCTATCGTGTATATGGTGCTTATAGAGAACAAATAAGATTAACTTTTAATTATTTTGCAAGTGAGCCTAGTGCCGATGCTAAAACTGTTTGTACACTAGGAGCTATTCCTCCAGTTCCAACTAGTTCTGTTAATAATGTGGATGCAAATAATTATACAACTTTTGGGCAATATTATTTAGGAACAGGATGTTCAAATTTGCCAGAAAACAAATCGTGGGTACAATTATTAGTTTTAGGTAATAGAGGAGATTGTACACAAATCGCGACAGTAATTTCTGCTAGTTATCCAATTGTTTATCTTAGAAATAAGTCAGGAGCAACTTGGGGTAAGTGGAAGCAGTTAAGTAATTTTGGACAGGAAATTATATCTAACATAGAAGCAAGTAATACAATTTATTCAACAGCAATTAATAATTTAGTAATTGGCGGAGTGTACGAAGTGGCGATGTCATACAATCATAACGTTAATGGTTCAGGTGATTATAGAAGTGTAATATGCGGTATCTTAAGCTTACCAGTTGGGTATGATGGTTCTAATGTAGTAGTAAGACCAAAATTTGATGTAATAGCAAATTACTATGCAAACGGAACTACTGCAGATAATAATGTAGCTGTAGCGTGCGAAGGTGGTACTGCTACAATAAAATCAGCGACATTTAAAACTAACCCTAAAGTATATATATATTCAACAAATGCTAGTTATCGTACTACTCCTAATGTTAGTGTCAGAAAAATAGTTGATTAAATGGAGGTGATATTATGGAAAAGATTAAAAAAGTTGCAAAATATGTATTGAATGTTTTAACTATTATAAGTGCATTACTTTTAGGTATTAATGCTGTTGAAGGTGTATCAATACCATATTGTGCTCAAATAACTGGTGTTATAGCAGCAGTTAATGGTGTAATTTCAACATATTTATTAGGACAAAAGGCTATAAAAAAGGATGGTGAATAATTATGGAAGAAGAAATTGAAAAATTAAATATAATAGCTACAACAGAAATTCCAGAATTTGGAGACGAATCTCAATTAGAGGGAGGTGTTGTTGATGAATAACATATATTATTCTCAAACAGATTCAAGATGGTCAAATCACCCATATCCAAGTCAACAACTACCTCATGCAACAATAGGTTCTGGTGGCTGTGGGGCTGCTTGTGCTGCTATGGTTGTTTCAATGCTTAAAGAAATAATTACCCCAGATATTATGGGAGATATTTTTGTGAGAGATGGAGTTCGTGTTAATGGAGGAACTTCAAACAGAGCTTTTGATAGTTATTTAACAGAAAAATATGGACTAAAAGTTCAAAGAAATTGGAAAATAGCTGAAGCTAAAGAATGCCTTGAAAAGGGTGGTTTAGTTGTTGCAAGATGTACTGACGATAAAGGAACTCTTTTTACAACAGGAGGACACTTTATTGTATTGGTTGGATTTAAGGACAATGAGTTCGAAGTTTATGACCCATATTTATATAAGAACAAGTTTGAGGTCTCATATAGACGTGGAAAGGCTAGAGTAGAAGGAACAAGTGTATTTGTTACTTTTGAAAACATGAAGGCTTATGGTGGATATAATGAATTATGGTGCTACGAAGGAACTGGTATTGATACTAATATAGATACAACTATCCCAGAAACAAAACAAGATATACCTAATACAGTAGGTCAAACTAGAAAATTTAAAGATGATGTAGTATTATATGCTAATCCAGATTTAACTGGCAACTGGTATAATTATTTGAAAAATACTACTGTTGTAATTTTAGAAAATGTTTCTGCTAATGTTGATAAAATTAGAGTACCAGCAACGGGAAGAATTGCTTATGTAAACACAAGTATTTATAAAGATAACGAAACACAACAATCTTCTTTATATACAGTTATGACTGTTACTGCAAGAACTGGATTAAATGTAAGAAGTCAACCAACAACAAATAGCTCTGTTGTTACAGCCTACGCATGTGGAACAAAAGTAAAAGTATATTCAGTTAAAAATGGTTGGGCAAAAGGAACAAGAGGATATCTGTATGCAAAATATTTAAAATAAAAAATCAGCTCTTAATTGGGCTGGAAAAGGAGAAGAACATGTTAGATAGCAAAGGTTTAAACATAAGTATGATAGAAGGAGACTATGGTATTACTTTACCAATAAAGCTTGTTTCGCCTCAAGAAATGACGTCTAGTGATAAATTTTCTCTCAAGATTTTTAAAAAGAAAAACACAGAACCTTTAATTTCAAAAGAATATGAAAATATTGCTGATAATACAATCAATTTTAGTTTGACTGAGGAAGAAAGCAAATTGTTAAGTAGAGGTAGGTATTATTATGACCTTGACTGGTATCAAAACAATTCTTTCCTTGGAAATTTAGTTGCTGAAAGTTATTTCGATGTGAAGGATAAGGCAGGTGCAATTAATGAAGATTGAAATTAAACCTCACAAAGTAGATATTCAAATAGGAGCCGAAAAAATTTATCCTAAATTAGAAGATTTAAACATAGTGCCCAAAACAACTTCACAAAAGTTTAGTGGTACATATAAAAATGTAAATGTTGATGCAGTTACTAATGAGATTGATGAAAATATTAAACCTGAAAATATAAAAGAAGATATTGAAATTCTTGGGGTTCGTGGAAATTTTGCTAATATTGATACTAGTGATGCTACTGCTACTTCTGGAGATATTATTAATGGTAAAACAGCATATGTAAAAGATGAAAAAATAGTTGGTAGTATCTCAAATAATGGCTTGTTAGAATACACTCCATCTACCATTGAACAAACTATACCCAGAGGATATACTTCAGGAGGAATTATAAAAGCAATAGATTATGTTAATACATTAACTCCAGATGAGTATAATGTAGCATTAAATACAGCAAAACAAATATTAGAAGGAGTTATATAATATGAAAGATTTACAAATAGCTTTAGATAATATTTTAACAGACAAAATAGTTAATTTAAAACCAGAGAATCTTAAAGAAGGCGTTTCTTGTTTGGGTGTTAAGGGAAGTTTAAAGATATTAGATACTTCAGATGCTACGGCACAACAGTCTGATATTTTTCAAGGTAAAACTGCTTATGTTAATGGAGAAAAAATTACAGGAACTTTCGTACAAAATTTAGGCACAAAGAAAATCACAGAAAATGGTACATATAATGCAAGCGACGATGACCTTAATGGTTATAGTTCTGTTGAGGTTGAAACTAGTGGAGTAGATATAAATGATTATTATATAATGAATAGTATAAATGGAATTAAATTATCAATATTTATAAAAACAATTCCAAAAATAGATACTTCGCTTGTTACTAATATGAATAATTTTTTCTCAGATTGCACAAATATGACTTCAATTCCTCTTATTGATACTTCTAAAGTTACGAACATGAAAAATATGTTTTATAATTGCAATAACTTAGTAAGTGTACCTTTATTAGATACGTCTCTTGTAACTAATATGCAAAGTATGTTTACTTATTGTAGAAACTTACAAAGTGTACCTCAATTTAACACATCAAAAGTTACAGATATGAGTTATATGTTTAATACATGTAATAAAATAACGAAAATTCCATTATTTGATACTACCAAAGTAACAAATATGCAAAGTATTTTTAGTAATTGTAGTAATTTAATAAATGTACCTTTATTAGACACCTCTAAAGTTACACTTATGTCAAGTATGTTTGATGGTTGTATTTCATTGACAAATATTCCTGCTTTAGATACGTCTAATGTTATACAAGCTTCAAGAATGTTTTCTAATGACACTAAAATCGAAACAATACCGAAATTGAATGCTAATAAAATAATTGATATAACGAGTATATTATCGTATTGTAGAGGATTAAAAAATTTTGGAGGATTAGAAAATTTAGGAATGGCATATAGTACAACTGTAGGTCAAAATTCATCTTCTTATTCATTGTTTTTAGATTCTTGTGAAAATTTAACACATGATAGTTTGATGAATGTAATAAATAATTTATATGATATAGCAACAAAAGGTTGCAAAGCTCAAAAATTAATTTTAGGCACTACAAACCTAGCAAAACTAACTGAAGAAGAAATTGCTATTGCAACAAATAAAGGCTGGAATGTTACATAAAGGAGATTTAAAATGGAAATAAAAACAAAACAGGTAGAATTAAGAAAATTGGTAGCTAGCGAAGGTAAGATATTGAGAGAAAAGAATATACAATATGACGAAGAAGGGAAAGAATTACCAAGACAAACTTTTAAAGAAGTTTATTTGGCAACTAATGCAGACCCAGAATTATATGAAGAAATAGATGAAATAAGTGAAAATTAAGACAATAGAGTGTATGTCTCAAAAATAAAAACGGCTTAAAACTGATTTATAGAGGTTAGTTTTATGCTATATTTGTGGATATATGTATTATAAACCTTAAATATTTTTTATAGAGCAAAAATATTATAGGGGGTTTAATATGGAAGAAATTTATCAAAATTATATAGACCAACAATTATTAGGGATTATGTTATTTGACCAATTGTCAAATTTAATGGACTTTTTAAATTTGCATGGATATAAAAGACAATTTGAACATTATGCTATGGAAGAATTTGTAGAGAGAAAACATTTTAATAGATACTTTACAAATCACTATAGTAAACTTTTACAAGACAAAGGAGTAGATAATCCAAATATAATTTCTACACAATATTATAAATATAAAAGAGAAGATATCTCTTCTGATTATAAATCTAAATATATAAAAGAATCTTTATCTAAGGTGCGAGAATATTATGTAAATACTATCCAACATCTAAATAAAGCAATAAAAGCATTAGTTGACGGTGGATATATTCAGGATATGTGCATTTTTAAAGAAAGGTTAGAATGCTATAATCAAAGATTAAAATACTTGGATAGAGAAATAATACACTTAGAAGATATTGGATATGATATTGATACAATAACTACATTTTTACAACCTGAGAAACATGAAAAATATAAAAAGAAAATGGAAGAAATATATTGTGTATCATATTGCTAATATTTTTTAAAGAAAGGAAGTAAATAAATGACTATTATTGAGAATGGTAAAAGTGCAGAAGTAATTGCTAATTTAATAAATAAAATTACCACTTCATCTACATCTGACCCTACAGCTACAGATGATATATCAAAAAATTATTTTGTAGGTTCTAAATGGATAAACATTACAACAAAAACAGAATTTACTTGTATAGATAATACGACTGGTGCTGCTGTTTGGTCTATTGCTACACCTGATATTGCTACTCAAGCCGAAGCTGAGGCTGGAACTGATAATAAAAAAGTTATGACCCCATTAAGAGTTTTTCAAGCAATTGCAAAATGGATAACGACTAAGGCGATTGGCAAAGTTGAAAGTTTTACAAATGCCAAAATAACAGCTAATGATACTATTCCTGTCTCTCTTGGCAAATTACAAGGACAGATAGATAATAAACAAAAGAGTATATCTCGTGGTACTGGAACACCTAGCGGAGGTTCTAATGGTGATATATATATACAATATTTTAACTAAGGTAGGTGAACAAAATGGCTAATAGTCAAACATATAGTGTTAATGGTTCAATAAACTCAACATATACAATTGAATTAGTTGTTACTGAAGATTCAGTTAATATTGAATCAAATAGTTCTGTAGTGTCTTGGAGTTTTATATTAAAATCTACTACTTATTATTTTAGTACTATTGGAATGACCGCAATTGTAAATTTGGGTGGAGATGATGTATTAAATGATTACAAGAAAAGAAGTATAAGTAAAAATTCTACTTTGTCTTTGGGCAGTGGCACAAAAACAATCGTACATGATAGTAATGGTAAAAAGACTATAAATGTTAATGCATCTTTGACCATGAATGCTACTGATAATTATTTGCCACGGGAATACTTATATAAGCAATCAGACTTTTAAACTAACTGATATTCCAAGATATGCAACTGCAAATCAAAGTTTAAAGAGTAAAACATCTACTAGCATAACAATGAATTGGTCTTCAGATAGTACAATTGATTATATTTGGTACAGTAAAAACAATGGAACTAATTGGACTGCTATAGGTAGTGTCAATGCAAAAAGTGGAAGCTATACTATTTCTAATTTATCGCCAAGTACAACTTATCAAATTAAGACTAGGGTTAGAAGACAAGATAGTCAATTAACAACGGATTCAGCTGCATTAAGTGTTTCTACATATGCAAAAACTACACCTACTATTTCTTTATCTAGTAAGACTCTAAATTCTATAACTGTATCTTCTAGTTGTAATGTTACAACTTCTAGTGTACAATATAGAATAAAGACTTCATCTGGAAGTTATGGTGGCTATCAGTCTAGTAAGACATTCTCAGGGCTATCTCCAAATACTGCTTATGTAATAGAAGTAAGAGCAATAGGTAAGGATAGTGGGGAGGCTGGAACTGCTACACTATCTGTTACTACATATAATAAAGCAACTATTTCTACTGCAAATAATTTCAATTTAGGAAATAGTGAGACTATAAAATATAATAATCCAAGTGGAGCTACTATGGCTGCATCAATTTATGATGTTAGTGGAGCAAATTCATATGTTGGATATAGGACAATAACTGGTTCATCTTATACTTTTAATTTTACAGATACTGAATTAGATACTTTATATAAAGCTATGAAAACAAGCAATTCTGTTAGTGTAAGAATCTATATAAGAACGACAAGTAATGGTGTAAATTACTATGACTATAAACAAGTTTCAGTTATTCTTACAGGAAATCAAAAAACTATTTGGTCGAATGTTAACTCTACAAATAAGAGAGGCAAAATATGGACGAATGTATCTGGTACATGGAAAAGAGCGGTTATATGGGAAAATGTTTCTGGAGTATGGAAACGTGGAACATAATATAAAGGCGTTTATCGCCTTTATATTTTAATTATGATTTTGTTTCTTCTAAAAAACTACTTGCCCAGACGTCTGCTAGATGTAATAATTCAACTAATGGGCTTTGTTCTTTTGCTTTTGTAATAGACCAATCTCCACCCTTTACTGCATTATCAAATTCTCCCATATGCCATCTAATAGCAAGAGCCTCTTCTCTAGTTAATTTTAAAAATGATTGAATTATATATACTGAACCTTCGCCATGCCCCATACCAAGTTGGTCGTCAATTTCATATATTTGTTTTTTCTCCCACTGTCCTGTAGTTTCGTTTTTAACATTTCTAAAGCTTTTTTTGTAAAAATTAACTTTACATAAATCATGAAATAAACCAGTTATTGCTAAACTTTCTTCTGAAACTTGGAAGTCTGGGAAACAGTCTCTATAGTTATCTACTAACATACATAAAGAATTATATACATTTATACTATGTTCACACAATCCTCCAGCATAATTTCCATGAAATCTTGTACTACTTGGTGCAATAAAGAAATCGCTTTTTTTCAACCAATTAAGCAAATCTTTAATTCCTTCTCTTTGTATCATATTTTCGGCTAATTGTAAAAATTCTGTTTGTTTACTATTATCTTCTAATTGAACTGTCATATATTCCTCCTATTTTAGTTTTAATAGTCGCCAGACTATTTTTTTATTTTATAATCTTTGAACCGTTTTACCATAATCATTTAACAAATATATTCCATGATTTTGTTCGAAAACATAAGTTATATTTTTATCTTGTCTTGGGCAACCTTCTAAAGTGATTACAATAAAATTATTTATGTTTTGAAGTTTATCACGAATTAATTTCCATGATATCTCATCGCATTTTGTTTCACATTTTATCATGTTTTCAATATAATCATGAATAGCTGTAATCTCATCTAGTGGAGACCACATATTTTTATTTTTCTTTACTTTATCTATTTCCTTATACATTTCTTCTTTCTTTTCTGGTAAAAACCCAACAGTTGATACTGTAATTTTGTCGGCTTCTTCATAACACCAACCATTATTATTAAAACTTTTATATTGTAAAATCATATTATCATTCCTTTCTTTATATCTATCTGTCTGGCGAACTAAATGCAGTTTTACTGCAAAATTTAATACTTTATTAATTTTTGCATAAAATTGACATTTTATGCACTTTTTCAAAAATGAAAGCCTACAGCCCCAAGGGTTTCAGGGCTTCCATTTTTTTCCAGTTACTAATTTTATTCATTTTTTAGCTTTTTTGCTATAAATTTGTGTAAATCATCAATTTTTTGTTGTAAATCATTTAAACTGTTAATTTCTTGTTTGCTAATAAATTTTCTTAGTTCTCTTTTTACTAACCCTTTTAATGCAGATTCTATTGTATTGTAATATCCCCAAATTTCATAAGCATCTTCTTTTTCGTTTGTCTTTTTATTTAATCTTTTCCCTAAATATTCTTTTAATACAAAATTATTATTATCAGCATCTATAAAATATTTTTCGTTTATTTTAATCATATTTATATCCTTTCAATAATAGGTATTATACTGTCGGCATTTTTATTTGAAGGGAGGAAAAGTATAACTTTTCATTTTTTTTAAAATTTTAGCCGAACCTATTAATTTAAAAAATTAATTATAAAGAGGGTATTTTTTACATAATTTTTCTACTTCATTTATAATATTTTCTTTTTCTTGCTCATATTCTTCTTTTGTTTTACAACATTTTGCAATTAAATTAGCTATAATTATCATTTCTGGTTCTTTAAACCCTCTTGATGTTACTGCTGGAGTACCAATTCTTAATCCAGAAGTTACCATTTTACTTTCTGTGTCAAATGGAATTGCATTTTTATTTGTAATTATGTGAACCTCAGACAATCTATTTTCTAACTCTTGACCAGTAATACCAGTACCTCTTAAATCTAATAACATTAAATGGTTGTCAGTTCCTCCTGTTAAAATATTAATTCCTTGTTTCATAAGTTCTTCAGCTAAAACTTTTGCATTTTTTACAACTTGTTCCATATAAACTTTGAATCCTGGTTGCATTGCTTCTTTAAACCCTACAGCTTTTGCAGCAATGATATGTTGTAAGCCCCCACCAATTACTCTAGGAAATACAGCTGTGTTTATTTTTTTTGCTAATTCTTCATTATTTGTTAAAATTATTCCGACCTCTCGTATTTTTAAGTGTTTTATGTGTTGTGGAGGTAACTACATCACAATAAGGAAATGGACTAGGATGAAGCCCTGTAACTATTAAACCAGCAATATGGGCTACATCTGCCATTAAATAAGCCCCTACTTTATCAGCTATTTCTCTAAATCTTTTAAAATTTATAATTCTTGGATATGCACTTGCACCACATACTATTAATTTTGGTTTAAATTCGATTGCCATTTTTTCAATTTCATCATAATCTATTAAAAATGTTTTTGGGTCTACTTCATATTGAAGAACATTGTAAAATCTGCTTTGTGCTGATGCTTTAGAAAAGTGAGATATGTGACCGTCCAGAATTAATACTCATTGCCATTACTTTATCATTTGGTTGTAATAGAGCAATATATACTGCTTCATTGGCAGTTGCACCACTATGTGCTTGAACGTTAGCAAATTTACAATTAAATAATTTACAAGCTCTATCTATTGCTAATTGTTCTGTGGTATCTATATTTTCGCATCCTGCATAATATCTTGCACCACAATATCCTTCTGCATATTTTAAAGTATGATATGAACTTTGTGCTTGTAATACTGCTTCACTCGGAACATTTTCACTAGCTATTAGTTCTATTCCATTTTGTTGTCTTTCGTATTCTTTAATTATTGATTCATAAACTTCTGGGTCTACTTCTTTTACCTTGTCAAAATTTAACATAATACCTCCTATTTTTTATTAAATATATTATTAAAAATATCACCAAAAGGATTGGTTATATTTGTAAAAATATCATCAAATTTTTCAATTTTTAACATACAATTTTTACAATCAAGCTCATAAACTTCTTTGTTTTTTATGCCACAAGTTTTATGGTCAGATTTTAAATGTTTACAACTCATTTCTAACTCCTTTCTGAACCTTAAGTTTTAAATATTTGTTTCCTTGTAATTTAGCTGGAATTTTTAATACAGTAATCAAAATTGTATTTTGAAATACAAAGATATGATTGTTATACACCTTAATATTATTCCCTTGTCTATGTGATAAATATACTCGGTCAATATATTTTCTTAAATTACCTTTGGTTTCTCGATGTGAATAACCTCTTTCTAGGGCTAAAGTTGCTTGCCTCTGAATTGATTTTTTTGGCAATCCCATTCTTTCTTTTATTCTTTTTTTAGAATGTTTAGTAACATACATTTTATCACCAACCTAATCTAAAAATTTTTTATAGTCAATTTCATAATCAATAATTCTATTTGTTATAGAGTCTATTAGTGTGTTTCTCATATTTTTTCTTGGATGTTTTGTTTTGCTACAATAATCCAAATATAAATTCCAATAATAATCTACAATATTTAATGAACTTTCTTCTCTAAAATATCCATTATATGGTATATCTAATTTTTCGCACATTACTCTAGCAAACTCCTCAGCCTCTGCCTGACAAAATATTGGATTTGTTTCATAAACATTATGAATATTGTGCATTGTAGCATTTCCAAGTTCATGAAATAATGCTGATAATAAATCTGCTGGATTTTTTTGTATTTTTATGCAAATATATCTACCAGTTTTATCAAAATGTGAAGAGCTAACACAATTTTCACAAGGTTCGCCCTTTTTAATAAGAGCACAATTTCTATTAAAATCTGTTCTTATATTGTCGCTGTTCAAATATATATTTATATGCAACTTTTTTTCCAAAGGTCTTATAATTTCATTTATAAATAATTTTATATCCATTTTTATCACCTATTATATTATATGCTGAAATAATAAAAAATATTCGTTTTATTATAATATTTTTTCAAAATTTTTTAATGTAAAATATCCTCTCTCTACAGAATAATCTAAACATTTAATTAAATCACCCTTATTGATTTTTTCATGTTCTTTTATAGTTTTGTTAAACACTGTGAACCTAGAAGTAATGCCAGAACCTATAGATTGTGTAAATACACTATATCCAAATTGTTTATTATCACTTTTTCGTCTAAGAGTTTTTACATCTTGAACAAACAAGATAGGTCTATCTTCTTCTTTACCGTTGGCTGAAATATATCCTAAATATTCTTGCTGATTTATTATTTTATTTCTTAGGTCAATATCTTCTATATTTAAAGATTTTATATATTTTTCGCATTCAACTATCAAAGACCTACAATCTAGTATTGTATAATTTTTTAATTCATTTCCCTTTGTATTTTTATCTGTAGCATATTTATCTATAAATGAAGTGATATAACTGCCTTCAATCTTATCTTTTTTTATAGTTTTTGCTGCTCCAAATTTAAAAACATCTGCTACTTCAACTATATTTAACAGTTCTTTGCTGTTTCCAAAATCTGAGAAAAAATCTAATTTTATTAAAATATCTAACTGTCTTGAATTTGTTGAAGTCTTTGTTTTTATATCTATTAACAAATCTGTAAAATTAGTGTATTTATTTTTTGAAAGTTTAAATAATTCTTCAGAGACATCTTCATTAAGAAATTTTATGCTTCCTATCCCTTTGTAAATTGAGTTTGTTTTTTTGTCAAAAGAATATTTAGCTCTCGATATTCCAAATTTTATTGGTAATATTTTTATTTTTTTTGTTTTTGCTAAATCAGTACCATTTGCTATATCTTTTTCTGTATCTGCGTTATTAAGATAAGAACAAATAAATTCTAATGGATAATAATATCTTAAATATGCACAAACATATCCAATCATACAATAAGCTATAGAGTGATTATATCCAAATTGATAATCTGCACTATCTTCTATAATTTGTAAAAATTCTTTTGCTTCTTGTTCTGCTACATTTCTTGGTTGGTTCGATTTTTTACAATAACCTTCTAATATGCTAGGCATAGCTTTATCTAATCTATCCTTCTGTTTTCTTCCAATAGCCCTTCTTATATTATCAGCTTCGCTACCAGACAAACCACAAATATCTTTTAAGAATTTTATGGTATCTTCTTGGTAAATTAGAAATCCTAAATTATCTTTTAACATATTATCAATAATTGTAGACGGATTTTTATGAATTTTTCTTTCCATTAATTCATCTCTATAAGATGTACCAGCAGGTCTTAAAGCTGCCGTTACCAATGACATATCAAATATGTTTTTTGGCATAAACTGTTTTAGTAAAGTAAAGGCAAAATCACTTTCAAATTGAAATATACCATAAGGACTAATAGTCATATCTTTCCAAACATTTTCATCTTCCCAATTTATTTTGTTAGATTTAGGATATGATATATTAGCATATTTACAAGCATCTTTTATTATACCAACATTTTTTAATCCTAGTATGTCATATTTAACTAAAGAAACTTCATGTACTCCTTCCATATCTATTTGTAATAATTTTTTACCATCTCTATATGTTTCACCATAATTATCTGATAAAGAAATTGGGCTAACTACCATTCCAGCAGGGTGTATTGACTGAGAAATTGATGTGTTTAAAACGCCGTCAAAATAATAGAATATTTCTGGATATTTTAATTTGGTTTTTTCTGCATCAGCTTCATATTCTTTTTTTATATCAGCTATTGAAGATAAAGAAAATAATTTATTATTTGGAAATTTTCTACTTAAAGCCCTTCCTATTTCATCAATAGTTGCTTTATCTGAAACGGTGCCTATTGCTAAAATATAATCTGTATAATCATCACCAAATTTTTCTATCATATGATTATATACTTTTTCTCTATCTTTTGGTGCGTAATCTAAGTCTATATCTCCGAATTTCTTTTCTATCTTCATTGCAAAATCTTGAGAAAACAGTTTTCCATTTTAAAGGATTTACATCTATTATGTCTAAAACATATGCAACATAACTTCCACAACATGAACCTCTTCCAAATCCAGTAGGAATATTATTTTCAAAACACCATCTACTATGCTGAGACATAAACAACATAAAACCACTCATTCCAACAGCTTCAAAAACTCTTAATTCTTCATTTATATTATCAATAAAAATGTCTTTATCTTTCATGTTAATAATACCATTATTTATTTTATCTTCTAAAGATTTAAAAACTTCTATTTTAATTGCTTCAATATCATTGTCTGAAACTTTTGGATATTTAAAAGATATATCTAATACAATTTCTTCTGTAGATTCAGCCATTACATTTGTATTATTAATTGCTTCCATGTAAATTTTTTCGTCTAAAGAATTTTGTTCTTTAAACATATTAACCAATTCTTCATAACTTTTATATGTTAAATCAAAATTATCTTCATTAGTAAATTCAATTCCTTTAGCTAATTGCAAGATACTTCTACATTCTGCTTTATATTTATTTAAACTATGAGTATCTGTTCCTGCAATTAATGGTTTATTATATTTTAATGACATATTGTATAAAAATTTATTATATTCCTTTTGCTCATTACTATTAATATGAGGTTGAATTTCATAATAATCATATTTTTTTAATAAATTTTCATTCTTTTCTCTTAATTTGTTTAATGGAGATGCCAAACATGCAGAAATTTTTATTATATTGTCGCTTATATTTAAAAATTCATTAAAAGTTATTCTGGGTTTATAATAATAATGGTCTTCTCTATTTGATATGCTAATCAATTTATTTAGTTCTTTTAATCCATTCATGTTTTTAGCGATTAATATAGTATGATAATTATCTCTGACCTTTGGAAATAAATTTTCTGTTAAATATACCTCACAACCATGTAAATATTTTATCCCAGCCTTATCACAAGCTATTTTTTTATTCACCCAATTATATATATTGCCATGTTCAGTAAAACATATTGCTTTCTGACCAAGTTCAACAGCTTTATTTATATAATCTTGATATTTTGTACAAGAATCTAAAAGACTCAAGTCGCTATGTAAATGATATACTACATATTGATTATTGTTCATTTTTCATATTCTCCTTTTTATATCAATTTTCTTTCATTATATAATTTTTGCCATATTTCAAGACCTTTATCACATGGCGAATCTTTTTCATCTAAAATGTTAAAATTATCAACAATAACTTCTACATTACAAAATCTTGCAAGCTTTCTAATATTCTCATCTTTTTTATAATTCTTGTCTTTATCCAAAGCTATTACAACATTAACACCTAATTGTAATAATAGAATTAATTGTTCATCATTAATATTTCCACAACAAAGAGCTACACAATTATCAATTCCCCAACCTTCCATTTTCATTACAGATTTTTCGCCTTCAAAAATTATAATTTCATTTTTCTTTTTTATTATATTTCTTTTAAAATTCAAACCCCATAAATAATCAAGAGTTCCAAGTTTATAATAATAACAATATTTAGGTTTGCCAAGTTCTTTCCAATGTTTACCAACACTTCTTGCTTTAATATTGATAATATTTCCTTGATTATCCCAAATAGGAAATACAATATTTTCTTTTTCAGGGTCATATCTTACATTATATTTGTCTATTATATCAGGCAAAATTCCTTCTTCTTCCCAACTTTTTATTCTAATTTTTTCATATTTATTCATACAATTAGTTGGCAAAATTTTTCTTTCTACTTTCTTTTCTTTTTTTTCTATTGGTTTAAATTGTTTTAAAATTTTTAAGATATTAGGAGGCTCTATATATTCAATTTCATTTTGAATATTAAAAAACTCTTTCAATATATTCAATGATTGAACAAAATTACATTTATGATATTCCATTACAAAAGTAATAATATTCCCACTCTTACCACTACTAAAATCTTTAAAAACTTGTTTATCTTCATTAACAGAAAATGATGGAGTTCTTTCATCTTTAAAAGGAGAAAGACCCCAATATTCTCCATTTTTATATTCTAGTTCAATAAACTGAGAAATGTATATTAAAATATCACATTTTTTTACTAATTCTTGCCAAGTCATTATAAAAATCCTCCCTTATTAAAATGGCTGTTTTTTCTCTGGTTGTTTTTTAGCACTTTTATAAGTTAATAAATCTCCAATAAAATCAACCGAAATATGTTCATCTGCACTTTGTTGAGAACCATTTCTATTTATTACTACAGATAAATAACTATTTCCATAATCTTTACCTCCATCGGCTATAAATTCCTCTTTTGTTTTTCTTTTTATCGTTATTAAGGTAGAGCAATATCTTATTACACCTGCACTAAGTGCAACCTCTCCGCTTTTTGTTGTTTGTATAGCTGATAATACAGGAATATTGTAAATTCCTGCGAGTTCGTTTTTTATAGTATTTACAAAACCACTTAAATTTAATGAAACTGCAAAAGCATCTGTTCCAGTAGTTTGCTTAAAATAATCAATTACACAAACATCTACTTTTTTTAAACAATTGATACGTTTAAACAACATCATTACACCTTTATCATCAAAAATAGGAACATACTCGTGATATAAATTTACAGTTTTTAACCATTCTTTAGCTTTAGTTATTTTTTTTAATTGTTCTTCATTTGCCGTTCCATCTTTAACTGTTTTAAAAGGAACTTGACTAACGTGTGCTATTAATCTTAACATATATAATCTGTCAGACAACTCACTATCAATTACTAAAACATTTAATCCTTTTTTTAATAAATCAACTGTGCAACTTAATAACATTGCAGATTTACCTTCTTTTGCATTAGCACCAAATATAATTAATTCGCCAGCTTCCATTGTAACATAATCATTTAATTCTTTTATGTGAAAAGGAATTGATATTAACTTTCCACTTTGTCTATCTTGAATTTCTTGCCATAATTCATCCACTTTATCTGAAAATTTTTTAATTTCTTTAATACTAGAGTTTGAAATGCTATATCCTTCAGCTATATTAAAAGTAATTTTTTGTAATTCATCACTAGTAATATCAGGATTCAAACAAGAACTTTGTGCAGAATGTAAGTCTAAGAATAATTTTCTTCTATTTGAAAAGCCCTTTACATCTTCAACAAGTTTTTTATATTCAGTTTCTGTACTTCTAGCTGCATATTGTGATAATTCAAATACACTTTTAACTGTTTCTAAATTTACCTTTTTCATTTTTTTAGCAACAGCATCATTTGTAGAAAATACATTCATTAAATTAAAACTATCAATTTCATAAACGCCACTGTCTACAATTTGTTTTATTGCCCAAAATATACATCCATTTGTTTTATCAAAGAAGTCATTAGGATTTAATTGTTCAGAATAAAAAATAAATTGTGGGTTATGAATTAAAGTCGATATTATCCCACTTTCTGCCGTAAGATTTTTCATTTTATTGAATTCCTCAACCTCTTGTTTTGTAAGAGCTTTTTCCATTTTTTACCTCCAATAATCACAAATCTTAGAATAATCACACAAATTCGCACAAAAAAATTTTGCGTCATTCAGAGCTGTTGGGGTTTCATATTTACTAAAATCTATAGGTAAAAAAAATTGTTCATTTTCAATTTGCTTAACTGTATCATAAGTCCAATTAAGAGCTTCTTCAAAATCTGTTTCATTAAAAATAATTTTTTCTATATGCCCAATTCTGAATTGATAGAACCAAATTTCTTTTGGATATACTCCAAATTTGTGCTTTATATATATAGAATACAAATATAATTGACGAGCATATTCTTTTATTTCGGCTTTATTTTTAAATTTTGATTTTGATTTCCAGTCAATAACATAAAAATTATTTTCTTTATCTTTAGCAATTATATCTATGAAACCATTTAATATTATTGTTTTGTCTTTTATCATTGTTAATAAATTAAAATTTTCTTCTATACCAACCACATCTAAATTCTCAATTGTTTGAAAATTAGATAAAAAGTCAATACATTGTTCTTTATATTTTTCAGTCATATCTTTTTCAAATCCACTTGAAAAAGTTAAGGTAACACCATTTGGCACTTTTTCATCAAATTCATCTAAAAAAGTGTCAACCAACTCGAACTGTAAAAGTTCTCTCTTAAAATATCTTTCTAATATACTATGTACTAATGAACCACATTGTGCCATTCCATTATTTTCACCTTCAATTTTTTGATTATAATAAAGGTCATACATATAAGGGCATTGATGTATTGTACTTAGTTTTGAAAAACTATATTTTTCAACATTAGAAACATCAGCAATCACTTTATACAAAACCATCACCTCTCAAATAATATTAAGGGGGAGAATCCCCAAAATATTATTAAAAAGGCAATTCATCATCTGATGTAGAATCTAAAAATGTTTGTTCTTCTACTTTTGATATACCATTAGGATTATAATAATCAGAAATTACCATTTTTAAATATGGTTTTGAATAGCTTCCATCTTCAAGTTTTTTTGAAACATTAGTAGCTTTAAAACTTGTAACAGCTATTTTATCACCTTTTTTAAGTGGAACTTCTTCACATTTTTTTCTAGCATTACCCATAAGAGTAAAAAACCATGAACTATATTCATACTCTTTTTTCTCTTTATTTTTAAGTTCTGATGTCCCAATTATATAATTTGTAATTTTACTTCCATTAGGTAGAATTTTTTCAGATATTCCATTAATATAACCATAAAATAATGGTTTTTCATTATTTGTAATAAAAATCATCTTATTTCACTCCTTCAATTTCTTTATATGCTTTTTTTGCATCATCTGCTGACATTTTATTTATTAAACCTTTTTCCTGATATTTTGTTAGTATTGTTACAATTTTTTCTCTTACAGTACCTTCTGCAATTTTTTGCTTGCATAAATCTGTTAATTTTTGTTGTGGCGTTTTTTTGCTTTCTCTTCTTTTTTTAGTTATCTCAGACATTTCTTCACTTTCATCTGGAATATCTTCGCCTTCATAAACTGATAAACCAATACCAAAGAGAGCAATATTTTTTGTTAAGCATCTCATAATTGAATTACTTATAAGATTACTTGTCAATTGTTCTTTTTTTACAGCCTTGTGTGAATTATCCATGATAGATAATTGCATTGGTAATGTTTTCCCTTTGAATGTAAATTCAGTTCTTACAAGACAAGAAGCATCTGCTTCATCCCAGATTAAGTGTTCAACACCCTCATTATCAAATTTAGGTATTATTTCATAACTACAATTTGGGTCTTGCTCTGTAGCTAATCTCCAAGCTTTTGCCCAAGAAACATAACTAAGTCCTTTGTAATCTTTTTTTATGTCGTCAATAGTTATTAGGGCATAATTTTTCATAAAATCTTCTAAAGTAAAAATAGATTCCATGTTTTCCCTCCTTATTATATTTATTCAAAATATTCTAATAATTCAGTAATATTTTGAATCCTTTTGCCATTCCAATGGTTATTCCATTCTGCATTTGGTTTGTTTTCAAACAATATTTTTTCTGTAGCATTACTAATTTCTAAATTGTGTTGATTATCATCAAGAAATAACCAACCATTTAAATCAATATCTGCTTTTGTTTCTTTACCCTCAATTATACCTATAAATTTAATCTGTATGCCTTCATTTTCGATTTTTTCTCTAAGATAATTTCTTTTTAATTTAAGATTTTTTATTTGACCTAACGTAACAACCATTATTGGATATTTTTGATTTATAGTTTTTAATACTTCAATTGTATTAGGTTTTAATTTTACTCTTTCAAAAAATCTCTTGTCAATAAATACATTATTTATTACTTCTAAAGGAATATTAGGATATACGTCATCAAAATTCCAACTATTAACATCACTAGGATTTACATTTAATTTATAATCTTCATTTAAGATTGATACAACAGCATTAATAGTTTCCACCATTACTTCATCAAAATCAATTGCTAACCCTTTAATTTTATTCAATTCCTAAAACTCCTTCCACAAAATCTTTAGCAGATATTTTTATATAATTTTCTCCCTCAGAACAATAGAATTTAACATCAAAATCATAATTATCTAAATCTATTTCAGACTGATGTTCTTGTTGTTCTTCAGTTAACTCTGAAATATAATCTGGTCGTTCTAGTCTGACAGTTGAAATATTATGTTTTGTATTTTTCCAGTTTTCTATTTCATTTTTAAATCTACAGTCTGGTATAATCACATAATCCCATTCATTTGGGAATACATCTAATACCTTTTGTATAAAATCAATCCAAAAATTAGGATATTTTCTTCTAAAGCCTTCTGTTCCAACTTTTTGTAGAATTGTCCTTCCGTTGTTCATCCTTTTCTCCATTCCAATCGAAAAATTGTCTACATACATATTTTAATAAATCTGCATAATGTGTAATAAGAACTTTTTTATTCTTATTTTGTAAAATTTCGCTTAATGCATTGGCAAAACTATCTTTTCCTGAACGAGCCTTGCCAGAAATTAAAATTACATTCATAAAAACTCCTTAAAATTGCCAGAAAGATTTTTTACTCTCTTCCCTACGTCTTTCTAAATAAGTTTCTGCATATATTCTTGTTGTACTTATGTTTGAATGCCCCATATTTTCCTGAATAACATCGAGTGGAACATTATTATCCAAGTTAAATATTGCATAAAAATGTCTTAATACATGTGCAGAAATATCTTTTTCTTTTATATCTATCCCAGCCTTAGTTGCTAAATGTTTTAAATAACCGTCTAGGTTTGGTGTAGATAATTTTATTCCTGTGTTGCTTTTAAATATTAAATCTTTACACTCATTAACTCTATTGATGTAATTTTCATATGTTTTATATTGTCTATATCTTAATTGTGATTGTGATTTTTCATAAAATTCTTCTTTACTCAATAGTTCGGTTTCAAGCCTATAAGAATGAATATATTTTTCTAATAACTCTACCATATTATCTTGTAATATAACTATTCTTTCTTTACTACCTTTTCCTAATATTCTTAAGGTATCATCTTTAAAATCATCAAGCTTTAAATTAGCCAATTCACTAAATCTTATTCCTGTAGAGATAAATAAATTAATAATTGTATAGTATTTCATTCCATATTTATTAGAAAAATCAATTTTTAGTAACATATCTCTAAATTGTTGTTGACTAGGAATATTTTTATGTGATTTCATTACAATTGGTGTCATTTGTTTAGTTATAATATTTTTTTCAATATAATCTCTTTGATATAAAAATTCAAAAAAGCTTCTAATTGATGATATTTTTGTTCTAATAGAACTTAATTTATTACCTTTTTTTACTAACTCTGATTTATATTTATCAATATCTACAGTTTTTAATTTTCTTACATCATCCATATTTTTAATATTAACAATTCTAAAGAATTCATTAATATGGTTATCATAATTTTTAATTGTTATTTCTGGGTTATTTCTTAATGTTTTTAAGTTATTATAAAATAATTCTAATTCTTTCATTTCTATCTACCTACCTATTAATTATATTTTATGTTCTTTGCAATAATAATCGCCATCTACTTTAAATAATGTAGTATTTTTTTTGCCACACTTTTTGCAAACCACATAATTGATTGGATTTTTTAATAAATCCTCTTTTTTCTTCTGTTGTGTTTTACTATTTTCTTTAGGCATAAAATTTAATGCCTTTGTATATGAATTGCACCAGCTCATATTTACCCTCCTATGTTAATATTATATGCTATAAGTTTTAAATTTATTCATTTTTTTTAAAAAAAATAAGATATGTGTAAAGTTCCAATAAACACATATCTTATTTTTCAATTTAAAACTTTTGTTAAAAGGTAATAAATTGCATCTATATTGAATCGTACTTAATTACGATTTAATACCATATTCAGTTATTTGGAACTTTATATTATTATAATACCATATTTCATATTGATTGTCAATACTTTTTTTAAAAAAAATAAAAATTTTTTGTATGGCAGAAGCAGAAGGATTCGAACCTTCACAAATAGTTTTGGAGACTATTATGCTACCATTACATTATGCCCCCAATTAAAAAATTTAATCCCATAAATCCCAAAAATATTTTTTTAATAAATCAAAAGCTTCATTTTTCATATCATCTCTATATTTGGCAATTTCATTTTCTTTTTCAAAATATTTCTTTCTTATTTCATCATCTGGTTCATTTGTATTTAATTTATATGCATTAGTATTATCCCCTAACTTTATTGGAATTAACGCATTTTTAAATTTGTTTTCTTTGTTTTTTATTAAATAAATATTCTTTAAATTTTGTTATTATTTTCATTAATAAAATCCTCTTTTAATACATCATATAATTTTTCTGGTGTGCTAATATCACAAATTGACCCATCTGCATTAATAACAGAACCCTCTTTATATTCTTTACCATAATTTAATTCATAAACCCAATACTCAACTAAATCAGTATTAAACATATTATCCAATAATTTAACAACTATATCATCATGACATATCATAAGCGAAGAACAATCAGCAAAGTCATTTAGCATATACATTTTTGAATTTTTAAATATTTGATTTACTTTTTCTGTAACTTCTTGTGCTTCTTGCAATTGAGCCAATATTTCAACAAATTCATTTTTACTTATCATTTTTAAAACACCCCTTGTTATTAATTCCCAAATGTTTTTCAATATTATCAAGTCTATCCAAAATACAATCTAAATATTCTCTATCTTGATGCTCTAACATTTTCATTATTTCATCATTACTAGTTTCTTTAACATTCATAATGAAATTGGCAATTTGTAAAACATTTGCTATAACACTTAATCTCTCTAATTCATCATCATTCATATTCTCACAACCATATTCATGTTTTATAATTTGGGCGATATTTTTCAATCGCCCATATCTAGGCACAAAATAAACCCCTAATTTATTTGTAAATTTGCTGTACGTGCCATTTATTATTTATATTGTTATATTTTTATATCTATCACTCATAAGCTGCTCTACTAAACATTTATATGGGTCTGTCTTATTTGACATACACATTTTAATTAAATTTGTTGAAAATCCTGAAATAAGCACTACACCCAATTCATTTTCAGCTAATGGTATAGTATTGGTTCTACTATTTACATTCCAAAATATTAATTTTGGTAATTTATATCCAGCTTCTTCATATCTGTTTTTAATATTATCGAATAATTTTTGGTTAACATCACCATCAACTGCACAATCAAATTCCATATCAGAAATAATTAATATATTTGAAGGTAAATCTTTTTGTTCCATTTTATTCTTCTTTGCTGTTGTTAATATTAAATCAAATACTGCTTCAATATTTGTATTAGCTACTTCATCATAATTTAGAGCGACATTTATTTTTTCTCTTAAATTTTTACAATTTGAAAAATCTACCAATTGTGGTTCTTCGCTAAATGTAATATATTTATCTTTAAATTCACCACCGCTTCTTTCTGAAAAATAAATTGCCAATGCATTAGCTATATCTAGGGCAGTTACTAATGTTTTCCCAACTCTCATAATCATACTTCCACTTCCATCAGCAACAACAATTGTGTTATTGTTTTCTGGAACTAAATTTGGAAGTGCTTTCCATAGTTCTTCAAGAGTTTGGTCGTTCTTCGTTCTATCATCCCATCTACTAATAGCATATTTGTGAACAATATCATGTGGGAATAATACTGAAGAGTTAATTTTTTGTTCACCTTTTGTAACACTTGATAAAAATTCTCTTCTTCTTTTTTCATCATGTCTTAAAAAGGCGGCATTATATTTTAAATTTGCACTAGATGGAACAGCTGAGTAATTTATATCTTTCCATTGATTTTTTGAAATTTTAGTTTCAACAACCTCTAAATATTTTCTTAAGCTTGTAAGCATTGTTCTATATTCTTTTGGTTTTAAATTTAAATATTTAATTATTATATTTACATATTTTTTCTTTTCTTTATCTTTAGTACATTCTGATGGTAACCATTTTGCTAAAAGTGAACATGGTTCCTTTTGTATCATTTTAGCTACATCTTCAAATAGTTGTTTTTTTATTAATTCTAAAACTTCTTTTTCGCACTCTGTTTCTAATAAACAAAATAAATCATCGTATCTACCATAAAATGGAACGTATTTTATTAATTTTTTCAAAATTTCTGGGTTGTTGTCTGCTAAATGCCTAGAAATGACTCTAAATAGCCTTCTTTCCCCCATTCCCTCTCTTATATCACGCACATAAAATAACCATTTTATGCTTAATTCTTTGTTTTCATAAAAGGCTTTTGTAAACCTTTGTATGATTTCTTTTTCACTTGCATTTCTCAAATTAGCTACTTGAAAATTTAAATCAAGTAAATTTTTACCAGTAGTCCTATACCCTAAAGCACCATTTTCTGTTTCTGATACATTAAACTCGTTATTTAAAGTTTCTTCCATTTTTTCTAAAAACATTTATATCCTCCTTGTTTTTTACCTAGGCACATTGGGTTCCACAAAAGTGGAAACATAGAAATCAATCTGTTTTCTAATTTATCTTAATTTGCTGTAAGTGCCTAAGAGGTAAGTAAATGAAAGTTTGCTGGGGCAGCAGGATTCGAACCTGCGACACATGTTACAAAGTTTTTTTAAATTTGCTGTAAGAGTTAGTCTAAACTCATTTTTTTCATCGCTCTACCAACTGAGCTATACCCCAATATTATCGAACGAAAGGCTACAATATTTCTAGTTATAATTAAATACTTTCATAAATATTTGTAATCTAATTTTTAATAATTGCTGTAAGTGCTTAAATATTTATTATCTATAGCAACTTGATTTCGAGAACTCCAATTCACTTAACAATACGGTAGATTATTTTTTAACTAAGCACAAGAATAACACGAGCAAAGCCCACAAATTATCAATACATAAAAGTAACCCTTCGTCCATGGTTGCAGAGATAGGATTCGAACCTACGACCTTGGGATTATGAGCCCCACGAGCTACCAACTGCTCCACCCTGCTATATTTCTTATCCTATTATATTATATGCTAATTTTCTAAAATTTATTCACTTTTTATAAAAAATTTTATTTTTTTTATTTTTCGGCGAAATTAATCGCCGAAAATATTAATTACCAGACCAATCAAAAGGTTTTTGTTCTACTACTTCTATATTATCTTCTAATAATTTTTGTGTATTTGTTATTGCTTTAGTAATTATATCTGGATTAATAACTATTTCATATACTTCTCCACTTCTTGCTTTACCAGCCATAACACAATCCGTTATCATTTCTAAAACATCTATTAAATTCACATCATCTGGACATTTATCGTTTAGATGATGTCTTTCTGTTAAATGTTTTTGCCACCAGCCCAATTTTTTAAAATTATCTCCTTGTTGTCTGGTTTTAAAATTATCATAAAATTCATCAATATAATCTATTTTTGTATGGTCGTGATTTTTACCAGCTTCAATTAACATATCAGCAAAAAAATTACAACCATTTTTAACATCTTCAATATGAGATTTTGTATCTCTTAATAACATTTCTTTTGTTACTTCTGCTTCAGCAGTTCTAGTATCTGCATTAATTGTCCTTTTAACCTTTATCATATAATCTCCTCCATATCATCAATATTTTGTAAGCTATCTAGGCAATCATTAAACATTTTAACAGCTTCATCTGGACTAACTTCTTTGTTTATTGTAGTATCTCTACCACAATATTTGTACCAACTAATTTCTACATCTTTATATTTAAAATTATATGGTTGTTCATAATCATCATTCCAATTATAAGCCTCAACTTCAAAAACATCATTTTTATATTTATTTCCAGTATTATCAAAAGGGGAGTCATATTCTTCTTGATATTTATTCCACATTTTTATACTTAAAACATTGCTAATACTGTCTAAAAAAGATATTATATAATTTGGGCAATTATGTGTTTGATTAATATTTGTATTAAAAGCTATGTTTCCTAATTCTAAATTTACCATTTTATTCCTCCAATTTTATAATTTTATTAAACTGCAAACTTTTTTGAACATTAATAATTCTTTGATTCTTAGACCCTCTAAATTTCAAACTAATATCCCTTTCATCTTCTAAAAATTCTCCATCTATTAAAATATCACAATATTGTAATATCTTAAAATATCTTTTATCCTTTAAAATATTTTCAAAAGTATATCCTGTATAAATCCATAATTCATGGTTTGGAAAATTTTCTTTAAAAATTTTTGAAATCATATATGTAAATTCTATATTATCTAGGGGGTCGCCTCCGCTTAAAGTTAAACGTGTGGCATACCCTTTATTTTGGAAGTAATTTAATATTTTTCTCAATAAGTCATCTGTAAAAATCATTCCGCCATTCTTATCCCAAGTTTCTGGATTATGACAATCTTTGCAATGGTGAGTACAATATTGCATAAATAATACAATTCCAACTCCTTTACCATTTAAAAAATCATCAAATTCTATTCCAGCATATCTAAAATTATTCATATTTATTTCCAATCCTTCATTTTTTTACTGTGTTTATATCTCATTTCTACTTCTTGTTGTTTTCCCTTATTAAATGCAGTTTTATAATTACCTGTTAAATATCCGAGTAACTCTACGAAGTTGTTGTATATTCTGACTATGACACTGTGGACATTCATTATTAAATTCATCCATATAACCACAATCTAAACAAGTATCATTTGGAACATTAATTGCAAAATAGGGAATATCTTTATCCATTGCATAATTTACTATAGTTTCTAATGCTTCTAAATTGTTTTTGACACTTCCTTCTAATTCAACATAAGTAATGCAACCAGCGTTACTATATCCAGTTAATTGGGATTCTATGTCTATCTTTTCAAAAGGTGATATATTTTTCCATACAGGAACGTGAATGCTATTAGTAAAAAAGTCTTTGTCAGAAACATTTTTTATTATTCCGTATTCTTCTTGAAATCTTTTCATTGCTGTATAACATAAATTTTCTGCTGGTGTATAATATACGCCAAAATTAAGTTTATATTCTTGTTTAAAATTTGCACATTTTGTTTTAAATAATTCTTCTATTTTTTTAGCCAATTCCATACCTTCTTGAGTTGTATGGTCGCAACCAATTAATATTTGTAATGTTTCGGCAAGACCTAATTGTCCTACAACAAGGGTTCCATGTTTTAAAGCACTTCTTATACCCTCAGACGGTACATATCCAACCATAAGATTATTTTCATACATAAATTTTGCAGAGTTTGGTGATTGGCTACATATATATTCAAATCTTTCAATTAACATATCCTTAGCTTCATTAATTTTTTCGTCTAATATCGTCATGAATTTATTAACAATATCTTCACTTTCTTTCAAATCTTCTTTTGCCATCATTGCTAATTTTGGTAATATAATTGTAACTGGGCATATATTTCCACGTCCATCTTTTAATTGTTTTAATCCATTAATATCATATCCATTATAAGTTCTACACCCCATTGTGCTTGTAAAAGTTCTAGGGTCGTTTCTATCATATCCAATATTTGTGCTCCAATCAACATTACAATAGTTTGGATATAATCTTTTAGCTGTAGATTTTAATGCTAATTTAAATAAATCATAATTTGGTTCTCCTTCTTTTCGATTTACACCTTTCATACATTGCCATATTCCACAAGGGAAGATACTTGTTCTGTGCAATTTTCCTAAACCTTCTATTGAAACATCTAATAATGCTTTTATTACCATTCTTCCTTCAGGCAAAGTGCATGTTCCATAGTTAATTGAACTAAAAGGTAATTGATTTCCAGAGCGTGATTGTAATGTATTTAAATTATGATACATTCCTTCAACAGCTTGGTAAGTTTCTTTTTCTGTCATGTCATAAGCATATTTATATACTTCTGGATAGTTTTCTTTTATTTCTGGGCAATTATTAAAACCAAATTCTTTATCACTATTTAATATTTCTTGCAATCCATTATTTTTATTAATATATTTTGCTCCATCTTTTAAATGTTTTTTAAAAGATTTTTTGACATAAGGCACCATAGACCAATCTAAATGACTAGCAGCAACCCCACCAAACTGTTGTAATGATTGAAGTTGAAACAAAACTGCCACTAGTTGAAATGCTGTATTTATTGAATTTGCTGGTCTAATATCAATTTGTCTTGTATTAAAACCGTTTTTTAACAAATCATCTATAGGAAGTGTTAAACAATTATGATTACCTATTGCATAACTATTTAAATCGTGTATATATATTTCATTATTTAAATGATTGTTTTTTGCCATATCAGACAATAAATAGTCTAATGCATATTTTCTCATTAGTTCATCACTTGCTTCACCAACTCTTCCTCCAAAACTACTTTCATCAACATTTGCATTTTGATTTTTTATATTAACTGCATTTATTTTTTCTTTTATTGTTTGAATAAATTTTGTGTTTCTTTCTCTTTCTAAAGTTCTTTTGTTTCTGTATGTTATATATGCTCTTGCAACATCTTTTCTTTTTGTTGCCATTAATTTTTCTTCAACTATATTTTGTATTTCTTCGACAGTGCCAATGTTATCTGTTAAATTTTGAATATAATTAGCAATATCCTTTGCTTTTTCTACAGAATATTCGTCTGTAACCCCATCAATATCTAAAAAAGCTTTCAAAATAGCATTTTCTATTTTTGCTTTATCAAAAACAACAACTCTTCCATCTCTTTTTTTGATTTTTGTCATAAAGTTCATTCCTTTTTTTTATTTTTCACACAAATTTGTTATATTCATTTATAACTTTTTTTAATTCACTAATAAGTTTTAAAATTATTTTTTTATTTTTTTTAATTTGTTCTTTGTCTTGTTCTTCATCTACACCTAATATATCCCATGCACACCATTCTTCTAAATTATTTTCTATATCTTTAATTAATTCTTTAGAAACATCATCTTTATCTATTTCTATTTCTAAAACATAAGGCTTATCACTTTTATCTTCATATTTAATTATATAGGTAGAATAATCATCTATAACAATTATTCCTTCCCAGCCTTCAGCATCATATTTTATAGATGCTACTGTATAATTTTTGTAACTGTTTATTAAACTGTTTAAAAAATCTAAGTGTATATCTGTCAAATAGCTTGCTCTATCAAACCAATTCTTTATTTTTATATTAGTCCATCCTACATAAGGTTTTTCTAACATTAAATCAACCTCCAATTAGTTTATTAGATTCGTTATCTGTAGATATTCCCATAATAGCAATCTTTATCATATTGCTAATATTCATATTAATTCTCCTCCTTATTAGTAGAACCTATTCCTCCAACTCTTTCTTCTGTAGTTTTATCATCTTCTGTAATTCCATATTTTATAAATATTCCTTGTGCAACTCTTTCTCCAGCTTTAAATTCTATATCATAATTATTAGGATTATAAAATTTTATAAAGATATGACCTTCATTTTTAGGATTACCATAATAATCACAATCTACTACACCTAAAGAATTTGTTAGTCTAACATTATGTTTAAATCCTAAGCTGCTTCTTGGAACAATTATAAGCACATCATCTTCATCCATTTTAACTTTAACTAATGTAGGAAATGTTAATGTACTATGAGCTTTTAACGTTAAATTGAACGGAATAGATATATCATATCCAGCACTATTTTTTGTTTTTCTTTCTGGTAATTTTAAATTATTATACCAAGTGTCATCATAACCTATTAGACATTTATGATATTCTTCTAAACTAATTTTTTCAAATTTTCTCATTTTATCTCCTTTCTTTAAAATTATATATAAAATGTGAAACAAAAAAATATAATATTTTAAAAAATGTTTCACATTTCTTTTAATATTTTGCCAAGCTCTGCAAACTCTTTTTCTTCTAATACTATATCATCAAAATATAATTTTTTCTTAAATAAAATTTTAAAGCATTCTTTAATTCGATTCCATAAACTGAAGTCATGAATTGCACAACTACCTAATGCACGAGTTGAAATGCACACACATTTTGTTTCTTTGTCTTTAAAAAATATTAATCTTCTACAATCACTAACGCAATCACATTCAACCTCGATTATTTTAAAATCATCATTTTCACTAGTATATATCATAATGCCCCCTTTCTTTGTTTATTTCTACACTTTTTACACAATGGAATAAGCCAAGATTCATTATAATTAATAGTTCCCTTTTTACCACATACAATACAAGTTTTTTTACTTTTAATTTCATATTGCTCTAATAAATGTGAATATTGTTTATAAATTTTTTTTGGGACGCCCATATCATACCAATTTAAAAATCCGCCATTTTTCTTTAATTTGTGCAATTCTATAATCATTTTGATAACCTACTTTTTTTAATAACTTATCTATTTTTTTACATAATTTATCACCAAATGCTATTCTCCAACCAATAGGGAGCTCATCTAATTCACTGCAATTATCTTGGTCGCTTATTAATTCTCCATCCCAACGATTTCTATTTCGTAACCAAGGATACAATTTAATCAATTCTTTATTAGTTTTCATTTAATCCTCCAAATTAATATCCTCTAATAATATATTTTTTTCAATACCATTAAAATTAGTGTAGATTGCTTCTTTATCATCGCTTTGAAGTGCCAAGTTTAAATAATCGCAAGCCATATCAATCAGTTCGGCTAATCCTATTATGTTTCCTTTCTGCTTTTCTTTGTCATATTCCCCATCATAATCATACAATATATCAATTAACAATTTAATATATTCATCTTTAATCTTTATTTTTCTTTTTAATTCATCAATTTCATTATTATTCATAAAAAATATTCCTTTCATTTAATAATTTCGTCTAAAACTTGCTTTATAATTCTTATTTGGGCTAATAATTCTCGCTCCTTTTTTGAAGTTCTAATTACCATCTCCAAATCCTCTGTATGCACACTTGCTAATAAATCAGTATATTTTTTTGACAAATCATCATATAATTTTCTGATATACATTGTAAACTTGTTTTCCATTAAAGACGCTCCTAGAATATGATTATTTTCAACTTTTTTTTGCATATCTAAAACATAATCAATAAAATCATCTTGCATACAATTTGGCTTATCAATATTAAAAATTTCATAAATTTCTTGTCTAGTTAAATTTTGAATCATTTTTATCACCCCATTTTGATACTACCGGATTTATTTTTATATTCCAAACATGTCTAAGCTCTCCAGTCATTACACTTTCTAATTCTAATTTACCCTTTTCCAACTTTTCTATTTCTTCTGGTAAGAATTGTCTGGTGTCTTTTTTTAAAATCATTACATTTACCAATCCCAATCCTTCCATAGGGCTTCCATAATAAGCATCTTTAGTTTCATAATAAACATAAAACACTTCCCATTGTTTACCATTAACTTCTTCTATTCCATTATTACATATTGAGTCTCTACCTTCTGGAAATAGTATGTGGTATGAATAAGAAGCAAGCACATCACCTTCGTTTGTTATATAATTTTGTTCTTCTAATTTTTTATATTTCATTTTACACCTCAAATAATTATTTTGATAATTCAGCATCAAAATTAAATTCTAAACATTTCCTAGAAGCAAGATAGTCGCACATATGTACAAAATTTTGCATTCCAGATTTTGGTAATGGTAAAACTTCTTTTTTAGTTTTATAATCAAAATTCCATTGACCCATATGACTAGCAATATTATTTGCTATTCTTTGTTTCCATTCTTGGTCTAAGTTAGATTCGAAATTCAAAATTTCATTGGCTGCAATTGTTGGATGTTCTGTAACTGTGTATTTTGAACCGTTTAATCCGTGTTTATAAGTATCATGTAATATTAATGAGGCTAATATTATATCCTGTTCTATTTCATTATATTTGAAGAAATTAACTCTAAATAACTCGTATGCAATTCTTGTTGCAGCTTTAGTATGTCTTACTAATCCTCCTTCTCCTAATGCATATTGAGGATGATATTTTCCTGTACTTGAAGCGGCTGTAGTAAAAAAGTAATCAGGCACTTGTTTTAAAAATTTTTCTACAAAACTTCTTATTTCTTTATTTTTAATCAGGTTTAATTCCTCTTCAAAAATTTTCACTTTATCCATTATTATCTTCCTCCTCAATACTTAGCTCTTCATAATGGTCTTCCCAGTTTCCATCTGGAAATCCTCTTCTTAAATAAGACTTGCCTCCATCTACATATACCTTTTTACAAGAGCAAAATTTAAAATCATGTGTGTATTCACTTTCTATAATATCACCACAATGTTTACATTTTATTTTATTACATATAATTTTTTTCATTACATATTCCCCTCTATTTTACCATAATTTTCTAAAAAACATTTATCACTACACAATACAATATGAAACATGGTAAATATAATAATCTCTCTTAATATAGGCACCATACTTACTATGATAAATGCAAAAATAATTTTACTTTTTTTTATATTAGATTTATTAAGTTTTCTACCCATACTTTTTAATAATGCAGAACAGACTATACCTGCAATTATAATAGAAATTGCTGAAAGAACACAACTTCCTAAATATAATTCTAACATAGAATCCTCCTTTATCCAACTATTATTTTTGCATATTTATTAATATCAAATTCTTTATTGTACGCTACACTATCAAATATTTCTGGCATTTTTTCCTTAAAATATAGTAATAATGGTATCATTACTTGTTGAACTGATGGATGAGCATGATTATTAGCTCTTAATTCCAATATATGTTTCCATTCTCTTATATTAGCTGTCATTGTTACTAATGCAGCAGTTGAGTGAGGTAAAATCATTCTCATTTGGTCTGGTGTTGCTCCCATTTGAGTCATTTTCATGTAATGATTTTCTATTTCTTCGCAGCATCTTTCCCATTCATTATATAGTTCTGTGTTTTTTTCAATGTTTACAGGGTTTATAAATTTTATTTGATTATCAAATTTATCTTTTCCGTAGTTACAATATCTTGTGCTTTCAATAGAAAATGATGCTATTCTGTGTCTTGTTAAGTCCTTATAAACTCCAACATCGCATATCATTCTTATTGTTATTTTTTCATGCTCTAAAACAGACTCATGTCCCCTGTTTATACAGTTTTTTAGTAAAGTTTTATAGCTATCTTCGGTAATCTTATCCTCTGAACGATAACAAGTTCTACACGCCTTTTCTATATTTTTCATTATTTTTGTATAATCTAAATTATCTATAAATATTTCTGGTTTAATTATTTTCATTCTTTCTCCTTTATAATTTTTGTAAGAATATATTATTTGTTTCTAAATACATTTTTTTAAAATAATCTCTTTCTTTTCGTAAAACATTATTCTTTTTTCTTAAATTGTTAATTTCTTCCAACATATTTTCATCATTATCATAAAAACAATTCTTACAACCCATTTTTTCAACACAACAATTATCTCTGTCTTCTTCAGTACAAAACATAAAATCTCTCCTTTATTCTAATTCTTTTAAAACTACATCCAAAGCTTCAACAATTTTAGAAGTATTTAAGCAACTAATTTTATAATAAAAATCTGATTTTTTTAAACTTTCATACATCATCATTTTCATTGTTGTAAGCCATTCAATAGCTTCTTCTTTAGACATCTTATTTTTATTTTTAACTTTTTGATATTTATAAAACCAATCTTGCCACATATTATCTCCTTTAAACAAATATTCTTAAAGTATTATTTACATATTCTGTAATTCTATCTAAATTCATTTCTATCTGCCTGTAAGCATCTATTTTTTCAAAATCTTCTAAACTTTTAGCAAATAATCCACCTACTGCAATTTCAAATTCTGATTTGCACCAATAATGATAAATTGCCCAGCTTCTTATTTCTTCTCTTAATTCTTTTAAATTAGTAATTTTTTTTGTTCTAACCTTTTTATGTATTTCCTCAATAAATTTTTGACCGAAGATATTATAATTTTTTATTTGTCTTGAATTAAAATCTTCTATTAGAACACACCATTCTAGTTTAACATTTTTTATTCTCATTTTTCACCTCCGAATTTATAAAAACCTTTTATTGACCTTTTGGGAATAATTTTATCAAGATAATCTAAAACTTTTTCAATTGAAATCTTATCATTATAATCTATTATACAATCATTACACTTATCTTTACAATTAATACATTTATTATTTTGCAACCATCTAAGATTGTTTCTTGCTTTTAACAAAGTAAGATTTTGATTTAAAATAGATATTTCTAATTCAGGTTTATGAACTCTAATTTTATAATCCATTATTAAGTAATATTCCTTTCTATCTCAAAACAAAAATCATCTTATATTATTATTATATGCTAAAAACTATAAAAATATTCATTTTTATAAAATTTTCTTAAAATTATTAAAATTTTTGATTTTTAAAAACCACCGAACCTTGTAACCCTACAGCCCCAAGGGTTTCATTTTTGAAAAAGTGCATAAAAACAATGTTTTATGCACTTTTTATGTTTAATAGATTTTTTATCTCTAATATTCTTTTTCTATTACATAATTAGTAATATTAGAATTAGATAATATTTTTAATCTTTCAATTTCTTTATCCCTTTCTATATTTTTCATTTTTATATCGTAATTCATCAATAATATAAACATAATTAATAAAAATGATAATAATGCTAATGCAGTAAACATTCTATATTTATAAAAATTCATTTTAAAATACACCTCCTATTTAATAAGACCTTTTAATTGTCTAATAAAATTTTAGCTAATTCCCAATATTTACTTTTTATTTTTTTTAATTCTTCATTTTGCCTATTTATTATTTCATTTTTTTCTTTAAGTTTTTTTAATAATTTAACTGCAATTTCATTTACATCATTTGTTATTTCCGCATCAAAATCGCGTGCATCTTTTTGTGCCATTATCTCTAAGTTTTGTCGCTCAACTGTTTCTCTTAATTCATCTCTTTCATCTGCTATCTTCATAATTGCTTCAAATAATCCTTTAGCCTCTCCTGTTAAATTTTCTGACATAACATTACGCATACTATCTAATATTTTCTGTGCTTCTTCATTAATCATATTATTCCTCACTCTCTAGTAATTTTTGTAATCTCTTTTTTATATCTAAAGATTTTGTATTCATCGCTTTTAATCTAACTATTTGGTAATCATTTTTTCGATAACTTGCAAAAATATTTGTATTTTTTGATATTATTTCTTTAGTCTTTTTTATATCATAATCAATTCTGTCTATTATGTCTTTTACTTTTTGAATCGGAATATATAACTTATTTACTAATTCTTGCGATAAACAATTTTGTCTAATCCATTCATATTTTGATTTTTCTTTTTCTAAATTTAATTCATTATCTAATCTAATCATGTGTTCAGCATATGCTTCACTTTCTCTTTTTATTGCATTGTTTTTTATTTTTAATTCTTCATTCTCTTTTAATACTCTTTTATAATCTGATATAATACGATTTGCGGCATCTTCATATTCACTACACTTTGTTTCTGGAAAATCCAAATATAGCCAATCTAATTCTTCTAATAATTCAATAGCTTTCTTTTCTTCCTCTGTCATATTTTTCTCCTTTCTACCATTCTTTACCATCTATTTTTAATTTACTACTATCTGTAATTAAACTTATACCATTTCTGTCTACTGCTATTACACTGATTACTTGTTCATTGTCTACCCATAAATCAAATTCTTCTAGTTCTTCATCATTTAAACCGTTTAATATACTTTTTAATTTTCTTAATATACCATACATATTTTATTTTCCCCTTCTAGTAGTTCTTGACACATTTCTATTCTTCCTAATCTTTTGCCATATTCTAAAGTTTTTCCATTCCTTCTTCCTCCAAGTATTGTATGTTCATTTGTTTTTATATCTTTTTCCATCTTCTCTTTTACTTTTTGAACTGGAATATAATCATTTGATAATGTTCTATTTATCACATCGTGAATTTCAACATCTCCGTATTTCCCAATTATTCTGCTTCTTTCTTCAAATTTTAATTCTTCATTCTCTTTTAATACTTTTTTATAATTTGATAAAATATTCATAAGAGCATTGCGTAGCTCTTCATCTAAAGTCAAACAAAGTCCAGTAATATTTGAATAATGTTCTGCTTCTTTTATTTTTCGTTCAATTATTTTTATTGTTTCTTCTATACTATTTTCCACTACTCGCCCTCCTCTTCTAATTCAATAATTTTTGTTACTTTTGCTCCACATTTTGGACAATAATTATAGCTATTATCTTCTGGTGTTCCATCTTCAAAACACCACTCTTCTTTACAATTACTGCATTCATACACAATATAATCATAATTATTTTGTCTTATAAATTTACATTCTTTCACTTAAAACACCTCCTAGCAATTATTTGTGCCATTTTTTCTTTTTCATCTTTTTTAATGCCAATTTCGTTTCATAATATGTTAAGCCAACACCAGTATTGCCTATTCCTTTTTTGTCAAACAAATCTTTATCATAACTTTGTATAATATGTCTTCCATTTTTCTTATGACTAATATCTAATACTTGTATGTATTTATACTTTCCATTATATCTTTCATATGTAACTGAATATTTGTCATCTTTTACCTTTTTAAATCCTATATCTTTAAATTTTTCATCTATATTTTTAAATACTTTCATATCTTATTTACTCCTCTCTTTTAATAAATTCATATATACTTGTTTTTCTTCTATTTGTTCATTTAAGCTTTGTTTAAATATTTTTATTTGCTCATCTTTATTGTTATATTCATTTTGCCAATTAACTAATTTAATTATTGTTATTGATAACGCTACTATGTACAAAACTATTGTTAAAAATATAATTATTTTTAATTTTATATCTAACATATCTTTACTCCTTTACTACTAAATTTGCTGTGATTAAATCTTGTATATATTCTTCTTTTAAAATTGCATTTGTATCATCATTATTAGCAACAATATTTCCATCTGGTCTTATCCTTATGCTTAAATAAGGTTTTATATATTTTTCATATATTTCATATGGTTCATATAGTCCTATATCAAATTTCGTATATCCAAACTTTTCAAGCTCTTTTAAATTTACTCCGTTCTCTTATTTTTAACATATCTATTCTCCTTCCAATAATTTACTATCTTCGCAGATATTTCCTATCACTTCTATATCATAATCAATATACTCTCCTAAATTTTCAAATGCGTCTTTTACACTTGTAGTTATTAATATATAAGCCAAATATTCTTCTGACCAAACAATTTGTGCAATTAAAGGTTTTATCGGTATTACTTTGCTATTTTTATTTGTTATTTTTACTATATCTCCCTCGTATATTTCTTTTCCGTTTTTATCGTGTAATCCGAGTAAATTGTCCTATTGTTTCTAGGTCTACTCTATGCCACATAACAGGATATAAAATAGTTTCTTCTAATCCATAACTATTATCTAATTCAACTTCCTCTATTATATAAGTTTCTCCATTTAATCCATAAGCTAACTGACCAAAAACCCAGCCTATATCTTTGTTTTTTCCTCTAAACTTTATCTCTCTATTCATCTTCTCCTCCTACTATCTCTAATATTTCTAATATGTAATATTCTTTATTAGGCTCTGCACCCCATTTTTCTTTGCCTTTTCCTATTCTTAATTTACACACAGGTCATTTGTGGAGCATTGTTTCCGTATCCATTTCTAAATACTACCCTATAATAAATTTCTTTAAAATTTGGACATTCTAGTTCAATATTTAATTTTGCTATTTCATAATAATTTTCAAACCTTTTAGTCCAGTATGGCTTTATTTCTCTATATTCTTCCTTTTTCTCGCCACTTTTTATCATATCGAACCATTTTCGCTTTATTGGTAATATTAACATTCTTCTCCTCCTACTTTATAGCAATTAGCTTCTATCTGTTCATGAGTTAAAATCTTTATGATTTCAATTTGTTCTAAGCTATAATTATCTATCTCTAATTTTTCTTTTCCACTTCTTGCATCCTTATATATTCTTATTAATCCTTTAACTTGATGTTTCAGTCCTTTTAATCTATAAATTATTAAATCTCCAGCTCCTATTAAGTCTTTTAGTTGTTTGCTATGTTTTACTATAATTTTTTCAAACATTTCATCGTTGTCTAGCGATGTTGACGCATAACCAAAGATATTAGTATAAATAATTCTGTCAAATTCATATATTTTATTTTCATAATCTATATCTTCAATTTGAGCTATTATTCCATCCTTAGTTCTTACATATTCTCCTATTTCTATCTCTTCCATAATCTTTTCCTTCCTAGGCTAGATTAAGTCTAGCCTTCATCAATCTTGTGATGTAAATGTTATTGGTGCTATCATTTCTGGTATGTAATTTACTTCGTAATGATATTTGTCTACATAAGCACCGCTTACATCTTCTACTACATATATTGTGTAATCATTCAAGTATATAAAGTGTTTCTTATATACATTGTTATCTACTTCACATATAATTTCTAATTCATTAGAAGCATTGTTTTGTAAACTAAAATTTCCTATCAATTCAAACATTACTGTGTCTGTTCTTGCATTCATTACTACTATTCTTCTTGTTACATTAAAATTGTCTGCTTGTTGTTTTATATTGTAAGACACTCTATTAACCTCAGTACACCCACACAACACTAATATCATTAATATTAAAATTACTAATAAACTAACTATCTTTTTCATTTTATTCTCCTCTCACTTTATAGCAATTACAAGATTTTATTAGTTTGTCAATCTCTTTAGTTCTGTTCTCAATAATTGTATTAAATATAGTTAATAAGAAACTTTTAGATGTTTCAACTTTAATTTTATCTTTACCTAAAAATGGTTCGGCAAATCCATACCAATGTTGTGTTTCAAATTTTAACCTTATTTTATCACTATCTGATTCTTCTATAGAATGTATTATTTCTTGACTTTGAGCAATTTCGCCTTGTAAAGTCGCTATTTCTTCATAAATTTTATTCATCATAAATCTCCTATTTTAATAATTTTATTTTAATATTACGTTCTCGTATTTCTTCTAAATGAAAAAATGCGTTTTTAAATTTAAATTTTATTAAATCTTTAAAAAATGGTTTTATTCCAAATATCCATCTATAATATCTTTCATCTTTTATATCGTCTAATCTTCCTAAATAATCTAAAACTTGCCAAGTATCAGTTGCTTCTGTCCATTTATGTTTTAAAAAGTAGCATCTTCTTTCTGGTGTGAATGTAATATGTTTTCTAATAAATTTAGAAGTCCTAGTTTTATCATATCCATTTCCAACACCCATACCCACTATTACACAATAAACATCATTTTTATATTCAATATCAAATTCAACAATGTTTTCATTTGTATTTATAGCCATTCCAATTATTTTTAATTGTATTTTTTTATTTTCATATATGAATTCATCTTTTTCTAAAACTTGAGTTTGTATAATTTTACCAGTATTAAAAACTATTTTTGGATTATAAATCTTGTAAAATTCTAGTGCAAAATTTTCGAAAATTAATACTGCATGACCTCCAGCACGTGGCATTCCTTCAACATCCATATCGTCAACCACAGTGCTTTCATACCATTTTTTATCAGCTTTAATATAAATAAAATCTTTATCAGCCGTCTTTTTAGTTATATTTTCTCCATTTTTCCATATATACGCACCCCAATTACTATATGCCATTTTTATCTACCTCTTTCTCACAAAATAATATTTTTTCTTTAAACTCTTTATAATTCATTTTTGATATTTCTTCTATATTTTCTAACATTTCTTTTAATGTGATTCCTCTATTTCTTCTATCTTTAAAACTTCTAACAAGTGTTGCATCTCCAAATGCTCCTATTTCAAATACTCTCATGATTCCAGTATCTGTATGATAATATATTTGATAGGCTATATCATTATTTCCAAAAGTATTAGGTTCAGGAGGCTCTTTATAGAAAATAACTTCACAAGAAATAACTATATTTTTTACATTTTCACTATTTTTATCCATTTTAACACCAAAGATTAGAATAATATTTTATAAAAACCTTTAATCCTTTCTCAATAATTTTGTTTTGTTCTATTTTTCTTTTATCATAGTCAGGTTCATTTATATATTTTTCTATATATTCATCACTTGCAATAATCATTTTAAAACCATCTATCATTTCATCAATCTTTTTAGTCCATTTTTTCTTGCCTATTTCAAAGTCAATATGATTTCCATTTTTATCATATAAAAAACAGCTTGGAACTCCATGTAAACAATGTTCTTTAAAATAACACAAGTGAGAATATATATAAATTGCAAGCGAAACATCTAGGCTAAAGAATTCTGAAAGAACAAAACCTTCTTCGTCTGGTAATGCTCTTTTATCTACTTTTCTATCGGTAAATAGCCAATAATTTTCATCAATTCCTATTTCTTTTAAATATTTATTTAAGAAAATCATCTTATATCCTCACTTTCTTATTATTTTAATAATAAATTTTTAAATATTTCCTGTTAATTTTCTTATTCTAAAATTTTCTCCATCTCTTATTTCATCTAAATTTTTAGTGCCTCCACACAATTCACATTTGTTCTTGTGCAAAATTAACAAGATAAATTTATTCTATTTTGTGCTATTTCAAAATATTTTTCATCTAATTCTATTCCGATAAATTTTCTATTTAATTGTTTACAAGCAACCCCAGTAGTACCGCTACCCATAAATCCATCAAAAATTATATCATTTTCCTTACTATGTTTTTCAATACACAATTTTATTAAATCTAATGGTTTCTGATTTTGATGATAAAGAAACATCTACCTTTGTTAACTAAAAATAATATTTCATATTGTTTTCCAAATTGTGCTTTTAAATCACCAGCAGTCCAATTATTTTTTACCCAAATAATCATATTTTTAATTTTAAATCCAGATTTTTCTAACTCTTGTTTGAAATAATCAACATGGTCGCAACTACAAAACATATACATAGCTTTATTATCTTTTAAAATTCTATAGCATTCTTTTATATAATTATGAATTAATTCATAATTATCATCATTTTTTATTTCATTACAAAAATCATGATTTTTATTTTTTCTGTGATTAGTCTTATATCTAATTAAATATGGTGGGTCAGTTACTATTAAATCTATACTTCCATTTGGAATGTTTTTCATTACTTCTAAACAATCACCAAGATACAATGTGTGAATGTTTTCCATATATATCCCCTTTACTTATAATATTTTTATTTACTAATATTATATGCTAAAAGTATATAAATTATTCAATTAATTGCTCATTTTCTAATTTTTTTATCCATTTATCTTTTATTCTTCTTTCAAACTCGTCTACTCCTATGTTCTTAAATTGCCAACTTCTACCTTTATTCTTTATCATAATTTCAGTTTCTCTAATTTTTTGCATATAATATTCAAATCTATCTGGCTCTTTTTGATATAGATAAGCCCATTCTTTCATAGTTGCCATCGGACACCCAGTACATCCTTGTCTTTTAAAATATTTATAATAATCTTTTAATAAATCTTGATTTTTAGCCCATTCTAATATGTCTTTTTCTTCAATACCTTCTTCTGCTAATGGATAACAACAGTCTTGTTTATCCCAATTACCAATTTCATATTTAAATCTGTCTGTTTCATCAGCACAAAATCCTATATAAGCAACTGGTCTACAATTTTGAGATTTTATCCATTCATTAAGTTGCTTCTTGCAATCTAATTTGTATATGTTGTTGCACCATCTAGCTCTTGCATTGGGAAACCCATATTTATTATATATTTCTTCCCAAGTTTTTCTTGGTTTTATCCTAACAAATTTTAATCCTATTTGTTGGCAAATTCTTTCCATTTCATCTATTACTTTTTTAGACCAATCCCAATCTATTTCTAATTCAAAATGAACTACCATATCTAATGGATATTTATCTTGTTTTGTTAATATAAGTCTTAACATATATAAACTATCTTTACCACCAGAAACACTTGCATAATGAATTGGTCTCAAACTTAAAGTAGAATTTTTATTAGAAAGGTACTAAATATGTTAAATATTAATAATGAAAATGTCAAAGATAGTTTAAATAAAAATAATATTAAGAATAAAGTAGATGGTTCTAAGAAAAATTCAAAAATGGATAAAAATTCTATTTTATCAACTTTTTATTCTTCATTATCCCATTCTTCTATTACTTCATGAGCATATCCATAGCCACTCCAATTATCTACTCCAGCAGCTTCTAACGCACATAGCCAACGTTCTCTTTCTTCTAATTCATCTAAATAATTAAACAATTGTGTTTTAGTATTGTTATCTATTTGCATTGCCAATATTGCTCCTCTAATCATTGCACTTTTATCCATAATAAACATCTCCTTTAGTGCAGTTTTTGCACTTTAATTTTATAATAATTGCACTTTAGTTTTTAAAATCTCAAAAACTTTTAATACTCTTTTACTTATTTATAATCTCAAACGATTCTTTTATAACCTTTTTAACATTATAAGCTTTAATATTATAATAACAATCTGCTTTAGTCATTGACTCGCTCTTTAATATCCCAACTTCTTCTATGCATAAATATCCTAAGCTATTTCCATTTTTTATAAATTCGTAAACATTATAATCAACTTGATACCATCTATGGTCATCTGATTTTAAAGTCTCCCATAATATACAATTAATATTGTCAAAATCATCATAGTAATCATCAAAAAAATTTTCAAAATCTCCATAATATTCTTTTTCATTAATAAACTTCTTAATTTCTTCTATACTGTTCATATTTCCTCCTTTATTTTATTCATTTTCTAGGGCTTTAAGGTAAGAATTGTATATATTTTTTAATTCTTTTATAAAGATATTCTTCTTGATAAACTTATCAAGTTCACATTTATCATATTCTGCATTATTTTCAATAGCTTCTTTTTCTATGCTTAACAATTCTTCTATCTCATAATCAGATGCAGGCTCAGGATATTTTATCCATTTTTTTATATCAGAAATTTTAGCCTCTATGTTATTTTGGTAATTTATTTTTGCATCTTTTTTTACAATAACTATTCCTTTTGGATAATTATGTTCATTATATAATCTAACATAATATAAAACATCTTCTTCATTATATTTACGACCATCATTTTCGTCTGTCAATTTATAATCATGCAAATCGGCAATTAATTTAAATATATGGAAATTTTCGTCAGTTATTTCTATAATTGCAGAATAATAATAATTAAAAGGAAGTCTAGCTACATAATTTCCATGCTCTCCATTAGAACATTCTTCTAAACCTTCCAATAAAGATTTATATCTTTCTTCCTTATCATTACTATATTTATTATTAAAATAATCGCCTGACATTTGATAAGTATCAATCATATAATAATTTTCTTTACCCTCTTTGTTTATAGAATGAACTGGTATCCAAGTTCCATAGTGTTGGTCATTGAATCCTTCAAGTTGATTAGGGCACCAAACTTTTAAATCATCGTAATCAACTCTATATATACCTCCAAATATTAATTTATCTATATTTTCTTTAGATAGCATATTATTTTTCCTCCTCATCCTTTGAATTTATGGAATAATTTATCATGTATGCTAATTTAAAAACATAATATGTAAAAACAAAAGTTACAAATAATATATACAATGTTGATGGTTTATATTCTTTATCAAATATTTCTTTCATCATACTTCCCATAATTAATAAACTAGTTAAAATAGTCCCCCATATTCCAATAAACCAATTATAAATTCTTATTCCTTTACTCATTTTCAAACAACTCCCTTAATTCTTCTTCTCCTATTTCTTTTATAGCTTTATCTAGGAAATGTGGACTAGTACAATATATACTACCAATATAGTGAACACAACAGAACGAACCTTGTGAAAGATAGTTATAATGATGATTATAATAAATATAAAACTTATATTGGTCTAAGTTACTCCAATCTACAGGGTCTTCTTCACTTAATCTATTAGCTAAATCTTTTAACTTTGTATAAATTTTTAATTTATTTAAAACTTTTTCGCCTTGCTCTTTTGTTTTAAAATAATTTCCCATATTATATCTATTATCATCTAATTCCAAATTATTTTCTTCATCAGAGGCTATTTCTGAATCTCCAGTTATATAATAATATTCACAATAATGATTTACTCTGCTTCTATTATTTTTATTCTTTAAATTATTTTCTAACTCATTTATTTTTTGTCCCAATTCTTCATATTTTTTCTTTAATTCTTCTAAATTTTCCATAAAAACTCCTTATTTATAAAATTTTAGTTTTATGCATTTTTTAGCTCTATCAATCTTTTATTTAATTTATTTATTTGTTCAATTAAATTTTGATATTCTATTTTTTCATTTTCAACTTCTTCTTTTATTTCATCGTAAACATCTATTAAATTAGCCTTATATAATTTTTTAACAAAATTTCTTTTATCTATAGAGCTTAAAACCCTTTTGTTATTTTTATATTTTATTAAGTTTGGTATGTATCCCCAACAACTTTTTAATGGCTCATTTTTAAATTTTGTTCTTCCTTCATATAAAGTTGTACTTGTAGTACTTTCATTATTAGTATGAATAAAATAATCTTTATTATCATATTTAAAATGTATGACTGCTGTTAATGATGTTATTTTTAATTTACTTAAATCTTCTATTTTTAACATAATTATTGTCCTCCACTTTTATTTCTTTAATAAATTCATCTAACACAATATTACCTATAGACATCTTTCTAAATACTTTATTATTAATTCCAACATTTCCTTTTGTCCTATATATCTAGCTTGAGAAGTATCATTCATAGCAAATGTATCAATATTTATCGTTTTTAAATTTTTTATAATTTCTTCTAACCCTTCTTGATAACTTAAATCACATATAGAAGTGCTTAACTTATTTATCTCCTCCATATTAACCTCCTTATAAAACTTTAATTTTATGTATTTTTAATGCTCATATATTTGGCTATATGTATCAACACCCTTAGCACCTAAAAATTTATAACCCTTCTTGACTAATTCGCCAAAATCTTGCCAATTAAGCTTTTCTTCATTTAGTCTGTCCAAACAACTATTTAAACGATAACAATCATATTCTTCATCTTTGTCAAAACTTGCAATTGTCCATCTTGATTGAAAATCTTTGTCCCATATACAAATTTCAATCTCATCATTTTTATGTTTTCTATTAATGAATGTTTTATAGCATAAAGATAAATTACCAATTCTATCAATTTCATAATTTTTTAAATTATCTTCTTTATTATTTGTTTTATTTATTATATCCAAAACAACATCTATAGCCTTCAAATACTCACACTTATTTCTATCACAACAATTTGTTTTTTCATTATAGCTATTTCTATCACAAATGGCACAATCTTTAAAAGTATATCCATCATTCATATATTCTAATATTTCAATTGCTCGTTCTTTTGTCATTTATAACACCTCTTTTATTCTAAATTATTAATAAAATTAATTATTTCATTTCTTACTTGCCTTTTAGAGTTTAATTCATGAATACTTTTTTGATAACTATCTTTATAAAAATTATTTGTACAATGTCTTCTCATTTCTTCATATTTTTTAACTTCTATTTGGTCATTATTATTATCTTCATTTAATTTATTTATAATTTTTGTAATTTTCATATCCTTTTGTTCCATTATATATAAAATTTCATCTATTAACTTGCTTTTGTATGTATGGCAATATTCTAATGACTTCATATTTTTAAAATTTTCTATTATTTTTTCAAATTCATTCATTTTATTCCTCCTTATGATTTTTACAAAACAAATTGTTTAATTTCATCTTTATCTAAATAATTTTCTCCATAATTTTCATTATAATATTTTTCAAAATCTTGATTAACAATCTTCATATCAGCATCAGTAAGATTATCAAGATTACGAGATTTTAATAAATAATGATTATCAAGAAATCTGTTATAGATATTACCTTTTTGAGTTGTGTTTCCTTGTTTATCAATAAAGCCTCGTTTTATACATTCTTTTCTGGCTATATAATAGAAATAAACACTTCTGATGAAAATAATTATTTTTATAATAAATTTCACTTGCTACCTCCTATGTTAATATTATATGCTATTTTAACTTTGATTATTCATTTTTTAAAAAAAATCTATTCTTAATACATTTGATTCATTTTGTTGTTCAACATAATTAATTGTTTGACTTGAACCTTTTATTTTTTTTATTTCATCAATAATTCCAAATATTAACCAAAAAATAATTAATAATATTAATACTATTTCTAAAACTTCAAATTTTTTTTTCATTTTTACATCTCCTTATTATATAATATCCCTATAATTTTCTAAAATATAATTTATATCTCGTTTTAATACATGTATTTGACCACCATCTACATCTAAATATTCGCCATTTTTACCCTGTGCAGTATCATTCAAAAAAATTCGGACTATCTATAATATTTTCAATTACTTCTAATTTATGAATATATTATACTATTTTATATGGATAACTTGTTGTACACTCCAAATTTTCAACTTCTTCTGGTGTTGCAAATATATAAGCAATTCCTTCCATTGGAACTGGCACTCCTATCATTAATCTCAAGGTTTCCTTTCCATCTTCTTTTTTTATTTTTTTTATTTCATTTACAAATCCTATGCAACCAACCCATTTATGATTTTCTCTAAAACATATTACATCATTTAATTGGAACATCTTAAACCTTCCTCCTTTTTATAATTTTCATTTTTTACTTCTTCGATTATATCATTAGCTGGTACAGTATAGCTGTGTCCATCACCATCATCAAAAATTATATGCACATCCTTAACCAATTTTCCAATTTTACCATTTTTTAATATTACTCTCAATTTACAAATCCTCCTATCTAAAATTCCCAACTATAAGGTATATTAAAAACTCCAGAATGAAACATTTTTTCCCAATTATGTGCTAATCTTATTTCTCTGCCATAGGTAAATGGAGCTTTTTCTATTCTCAAAATATCGCTCATTTTTATTTGTTCCCCTTCAGAAATTATAAATATATCATATCCTTTTTCAAAATATTTAGAACTCAAAGCATGAAATTGTGTAGTTTCTATAATTTTATCTTGTCTTTTTATCGCTTCTTCAAATTCTTTTAACGTATATATTATCCTACTTTTATTTTTTATATCATTTACAGAAGCATAAATTATTATTGTTTTATTTAAATTTATATCTCCAATTTTCATAAAATTACTCCTCATATAAAATTTAATCTTAATTCTTTATTTACATATTCAGTGCTCATCATAACACCCGACCTCTTTTTTTTTAACCTTTTTATGTAATTCATTTACAAAACGTTGGCTAAATATATTATAGTTTCTTATTTTTTTTTAGAATTAAAATCACACATTAAAACATTCCACTTTAAATTAGCATTTTTTACTTTCATAAAATTCTCCTTTTATATTTTATAAACATGTTCTATCATCAATGTTAATATTTTTTTCTATAGCCCACTTTTTTATAAATTTTTTTTCTTCTTCATCTATATATCTGTTTTGTAAACCCCTTACCATTAATACACTATTATCATTAAATTCTATTGTTATTAAACTTTTATCTATATCATCGGTTTTTCTCATAAATAATATATGAGTTATTCCATCTTTAACCTTTTCAACATAAGAACCAACACAATGATGTAAATTTATGCCTTCATCTATTATATCTTGAGACGTTGCTGGAAGTATTATTGAATATTCTTTTGTGCTATATTCTATTTCCTTCACTTTCTCTTGATTAAATTTAATTATTTTATCTTGATAATATTGTTTGTGCAAATTGAACTTCATAACTAGCCTATCATGTTCTAACTTTAAACTGTCTGGATATTTATTTTTAATTTTATTATATATAATCTTTTGCATATTTAAGTAATCATCATATATCGTCAATATATCTCCGTCTAGTTCTTCAATACCTTGATAATACAAATTATCAAATAAATAATTTATAAATGTGGTAAAATCTAAATTATATTTTTTTATTACTGATAAAAGTGTAATTCCTTTATAATTATAATAATCTCCAACTGTTATTTTAAAATCAGAATCTTTTCTTTTATCTAATATATAAAGTACATTATTAAAATTTATATTATGCCCAATATAAAATAAATCTCTTAGTTCATTATTATCTATTTTATTATTTTTTTTAGTTTCTTTTAAAATTTTTACAAATAAATTAATATCGTCTAAATATAATGATTCATTTCCACTAATATAAGGTGGTTTAAATCCTCTTTTAATTATTTCATATTTAAATTTATCTGAATCATAATGCGAACAAAAAATTTCTTGAAGTAAATGAAATCTATAATATATTTTTTCATATCTACTAAAATCAACATACCATTCATTAACATTTGCCATTAAATTGTTATATTCATCTCTTGACATCTGACTAAAAAATGCAGCTAAAGATTGATTATTAACTGGATAATCTCCAGATTTATCTCTTATATACATCAACTTTTCAGAAGGTATAACTACGAATTGTTTATATAGTTTCCCATTTTTATTTTTATCTATTATAAAATCTATATTATTATTATAAGATAATTTATATGTATATTCTATTTCTTTTTTCTTTGTTTGTATTGGGATTTTAGCTACTTTATTCATTACTAAAAAATCCTTTATATTATTCATTTATACCTTCTCCTTTCAATAAGTCTATTTTGCGTTCTATAGCTTGTTTTTCTTCTTCTAGTTTTTTAACTTTATAATCTTTACATATTGTTTTAGCAAAAATTATAAGAGCATTTAATTCGTCTTCACTTAATGTCCTTAATGCTTTTAATATATTTTCATTTTTGTATTCAATACCTGTATCATCATCTAAAAAAGGTGCATAAAATGCCATAAAAATCATCTCCTAATCATTTAAATCATTATAATATCCTTTATTTTTATAATAATCACTTTCCGTTATTTCTTTATCTATAGAGTTATATAATTTTTTGTTAAGATTATTTACTTCATTAAACTCTTTAAGCCTTATTTCGTCCAAGTTAATTATTTCAGTATGTTTTAAAATTCTATCTGCCTTATTTAATAATTTTATAGGTTTAACAATATATGTTCTATAAGTATAACTAGGAATTTGTTTTGGCTTCAATATATAATAACCAACATTAGTAATCGTTTTTAAAATATATCCATAATCAATTAAAAAATTTTTAACTCTTGCCATACTAGATTTAAATTTCTGTGCCTCATGTTCATCATCAAGATTATATCCTAATATTTTTGATGCTTCACCTAATGATACTGTATCTCCATATTTTTTATCTAATATATGTTCTACCATTTCTTGTATATTTTGCTTTTTAGCACTATTATAACTGCTATCATATCTAAAATTCTTTTTCATTTTACTACCTCACCCTTCGTAATTTCTGCACATTCATAAATACACCAGCCCAATTTAAGTCTTGCTCTAATTAATTCTTCAGTTATATTATTTATTTTTGCAATTTCTTTTATTGGTCTTAGTTTACCATTATATTCAAATATATATCTCTCTCTATTACCAATATCATATGTATGTTCTTGTTTTTGCCCTCTAGTAATAACACATAAGTTATCTAAAGATGTATTAAGTGGGTTTCCGTCCTTATATATTATTATGTCATTTTTGCATAATGTTATATTAGTAAAAGTTGTAAAAATTAGTCTGCTAAGGATATAGTCTCGCCTTTTATTATTAAACGACAATGAGATTTCTAAATAGCCCTGCTTGTTAATTTTAGGTTTAAGTTCTTTGATAGTATGTGTATTATTATAATTTAAACTTCTTAACTTACCAGTATTTGAAACTTCATATTTATTTTCATATCCATTAACAGACTTCCAATATTCTTTCATTTTTCTACCTTTCTATCTCTTTAAATTTGCGTTTTGCGTTCTCCCACTTAGGGTTCTCCAAAACTCTTTTGTTTCTTTCAGCTTTAAAATTTTGCCACTCTTCTTCTGTTATATCATATGCTTGTATATAAATAGGTTCTTCCCTATCTTCTGGAACTAATAATTCTGTTTTTTCAATTTTACCATTTGTAATTTGTGCTACAGCTATTTTATATTTTTGATTAAATTGACTCTTATACTCTTGAAACATATTGTTTATTCTATTTTGTTCTTCTCGACTTTGCTTATTAAACCATTGATGATTTTCTAATGATAGAAGAGCTCCATTTTCTACAGTAGCCTTACCATTTTTTGATTTCTCAATAATATGATGATATGTCAATTGTTTCATTTTATGATATTGTGCTTTTCCACTATATTTTCTTTCTGTACTTGGTCTTATATGTAACTTTTCTATAAAACATTCTGCACCATATAATTTTATCAACATATCTTTTGCACGTTTGTTAGATTTTGACACAAAATCACTCCAAAATTCATTTTTCACACAATTTTGCTTAATCTCATTTTGCGTTCTCATATATATTATATGCCAAAAGTTATATTTTAATTCATATTTTTCAAAAATTTTATTATTTCCTGTTTGTTCTTTATAAATTCTGCACTAAAACAAATTTTATTTATATGTTTGTCAAATATTATATGTTTATCTAAATTTTCCAAAATTTCAATCCATTTTGCGTTCATAACACACACTCCATTAATGTTTTTCTCAATTTTTTTATACGTCTAAATATTGAAGCTTGTGAATAGTGTAAAATTTTACCAATTTCTGATTGATTATAACCTTGCAAAAGTAACTTCCCAACATCATTATTATTTGTTATATTATCTATAATTAAATTATCAGGTATGTTAGATACATTTGAATCTTCAATAGAAATTTTTTCATCTAAACTAATAGCATTATAATTTGCTTTATATCTATCTTTATCCTGATTTCTTAGCAAATATTTTATTGTAGTACCAAATTTTAAATACACATATGTTGTAAACTTTGATTTTTCTTCTTTATAAGTTTGTGCGGCTTCACATAATGCAATGGCTAAATCACCATAATATTCTTCTACATTTAAATTATATTTATAACAATAACCATATATTAAATTATGATTATCTTCTACTATTTTTTTTTGTTCTTCAGTCAATTTCATATAGCACACCTCTTTCTTTAAATTTTAGGTTATGCTGTTATATCATTTGTTGCTTATTTTTTTCGTGGAATTTTTATACGAGCAATTTCTTTTTGAAGACAACCACAAGATTTTGTTAATCCTCTTTTTAGACTAGTTCCTCTAATAACCTTTATATTACCACAATCACATTTACATTCCCAATATACAAAATTATTTTTGTCTACTCCAACTTTTCTTATAACTGTTAATCTTCCAAATTTCTTTCCTATTAAATTTCCAGCTCTTCTCATACAACCACAAGATTTCTTACTTCCAGATATTAATTGAGTTCTTGTTAAATAACTATAATTACCACAAATACATTTACATTTCCAAAATCCATGTTCAAATCCTACTACGGTCAAATAATTAAATTTTTTTCCTGTTAAATCTTCTTTTATATTGCTTGTCAATTTATTTCTCCTTTCTTATTATATTTTTTATTTCTCTAATAAATGTATATGGATTTCCGTTTTTTTCTTCATAATTTCTTAATTTATATTCTAACATTTTTTCTCTTGCTTCAAATTTTATTATTTTTCTATTAAGTCTATCATTTTCTTCCAATAACATTTTTTTCTTCATTTGTTTTTCCTCCTAATTTTTCCACCCTCTCTTTTTACTATAATTTTTTTTATTCCAAAATTCTTCGCTAAAACATAAGTGCTATATCCATCTATAATTTCATTTTTATCATTAATAATTATGTCATCTCTAAAATATCCATATTTTAAATAATAATTCCTCTTAATATTCAACTTGTTTGTAGATATTTGTGCCATTCTATTGTCGTCTAATTTTGTTAAACTAATTTTTTCTCCGTACTTTATCATAAAAATTCCCCCTTATTTATTTTTAGTCATTATATATTCAATAATGCCTTCAATAATTTCTTCCTTATCTGTTATTGCTAATTGATTTTTAATGTTATCAGGAAGTCTATCAGTTTTTAGCATTGAATAGATTTCCCACCTATTCATACATTCACCTCCTTAAATCATATTTCAATTTGCGTTTTGTGTTCTCTAATATTGTTACCTATTTTATATATTAAAATTTAATAAATGTCAATAGATATTTTAATTTTTTTATGATATTTTGTTAATTAATTTGCGTTTTTTGAATATACTTTCAAAGCGTTTCTATATGGTATATAACCGTTTTTACATCAAAAGAATATACTTATATGTTTAAGATAAAAAACGTCTTAAAATTGCTCTATTTTATCTTTTATCATAATCTAAATTGATTGGCAGAACAATTGCTCTACCTAACTCACTTTCTAAATATATAGGATTTTTATTATTATTAATGCTACACATCATTTTTACATTATCTCCTAAAATTCCAATAGCATATTTTAAGTATGTAGGATTAACCCCAATTTCTAATTCATTAACCTTTAATATTAAAGGTATCTGTCCTCTATCTTCTTTGTTTGATTTGTTTTGAATTATACTCTTTTCAATTTCTACTTTATCAAAATTTATTTCTTTATAATTAGTCGATAAATCTAATGGAATTACTTTATTTAAATCTAAACAATTTTCAGAATTTTCATTCACTTCAAGTCCTTCGATTTTGTCTTTTAAAATAACAGCAATAAACCCATTGCATAACATATATTCATTATTAATTTTATAAATCTTTTGAAATAAAGGTCTGTTCTCAGTATTTTTATCGTTAAGAATTTTCTTTGCACATTGTAATCTAATCTTACTTTTTGAATTTGCGTTTTTTAAAGCCACATTATATAATATATCTTCATATAATTTATCAATTTCTTCCAAAGCTAATTTTGTATCATTAAACTCCACATATTTTTTAATTTCACTTATTTTTTTAAATATTTTTCCATAATATCCTACTTTCTCCGTTTGTATAGTACGGCTCTATTCTTTAAATACTTCTATTTTTTCATTATCAAGACAATATTCTTTCAAATATTCCTCTATCGTTGTTACATAATTATCTCCGTCAAAACCACCAATATTAACTTTAAATTCTGTGTTATTAAAATAACTTACTGCATATTCAATTGATGTACAGGTAATATCTGTACTGTTCCACCAAAAAACATTTTCATCTATAAGAAAATCTATATCCATTTCTTTATCTAGTTTATTACTATAAAAATTATAATCTACTTTTAAACAATCTTTTACATTATCGTACTTGAATAATACATCAAACTTAACATCATTTTCTAATAAAAGATTCTTTATTTTAGCAATTTCTTGCATTCTTTCTTTTAATTCAATTTTATTGTCTATTAATAAATCATAAATTTCTCTTCTTATTAATTTCATAAAACTATTATCCTCCCTTTTCAATAATTTTAAAATTCAACTAGCATTTATATATTTTACATTTATTTCCAGTCAAACAATTTTCCGTTTATTATCATACAAAATTCTTCCTTATATGTTTCAAGCTTTTTATATGTATTAATATATTATATACTTCTTTCTCTTCAATTTCATATTATCACTCCTTATTCAAATAAATAATCCCAATTAAATTTATCTTTATTTTCTAAGTAACATTGACTTGCCTGATTTTTAGTTGTAAATAATAATAACGGACTAACCTCTTTTAAATTTATATCTTCTACTGAACCAGTTTGTTTACCAATATCAACAGTTGCCATTATTCTTATTATGTTTTCAATAGATAATGTTGGTGTATAATCAATTAATCTACATTGTAATGGTTCTTTATAATTTGTTGGTAAATAATAATTTTCATTTACTTTAGGTAATTTAATTTGCGTTTTTATTCCATAATAATTTTCAGCACCTATCGCAACTTTTAATTCTAAATCTTGTAATTGCATTTTATATTCCTCCTTAATTTTATTCTATCAATTTGCGTTATTTATCTAAATATTCTTGTATTGTTATATTTCCGTTAATTAGGTTTAATTGATTTCTTAAAACTTCAATAAGATTATCAACTTCATTTCCGTCAAGAGGTTCTTCTTCCCAATTTTCTGAATATATATTTAAAATATCATTTAATTCATTATAAAATTGTAAATTTTCATTAGTTGTTTTTTCGTTTTCATTCCAACAAACTTCTGTAATATATAATTTATTTTCATTATCTTTTATATACCAAATGTCTATATCATAATTTGCTAAAACACCAGTCAAATGATTATCTTCAATAGAATCAATATCTCCTTCAAATTTGTATAATTTAAGCTCTGTTCTAAAATATTCTTTTAAAAATTTTTCTAATTGCTCAATATTTTCAAACCTTTTATGCAAAATATTCTCTAAATCATTTATTCTTTCCATATTATTCTACCTCCAATTCATAATTTTCAACTAACTCACTAGCTAAACTACTAGCAAATTGCCAATCAACCATATCAAATATTTCATTTGCCAAAAATCTTATATCTTTTTCATTACTTTTTCCGAACTCATTTTCTAGTGCAAATTTTGCTACATTTTGAATACTATTATATGTTTCAAAATGTTCTCCTTCTTTTGAATTTTCTGTTATATAATAATCTTCTTCGTATTCTTCTTCTCCAAATTCATCTATTCTTTGTTTTCCGTCTATGCCTATAAGAGGTTTCGCAACTGTTTCCCCTTGATATTCACTTATATAACATATTCCTTTTTTAGCCCAATAATTAGGAACATTTTTATATATATAACCTTGACTATAATATTCTTTTTCTATAAGTCCGTCCTTAGTAATATTTCCAACTATATAATCATAATTTCTTAAAAGTTCCTCACTACTCATACAACCTTCTAACCATTGTCCTATATTACAAAGTCCAGTTCCGCCCTCTGTTAAATCACAATTGCAATTTCCGTTTTTATGATTTTCAATTTCAGTTTTAAAATTTTCTGTTATAAAATCTTTATATATTTGTTCTTGTTCTTCTTTACTTAATATATTCATTTTAAACAACCTCCTACTCAACTTCTTTTTCCGTTATTCTGTATTCTATATAATTGTTCCAGTTTTCTTGTTCTCCAAAGAACACAATATTTTCCGTTTCATTATCATAAATATAACCCTCATTTTCAATATCATTTTCCATAACTTTCTTCATTTCTTCTTTTGCCTTTTTCTCATTAGTAAATACACCTAAAATCCAACTGTCAATTTCTTCTCCACACTCTCTGTTATAATTATGTTCTGTTAATATATAAACTTTATTATTCATTTTAAATTCCTCCTTTTAAATTAAATCTTTTAGTAATATTAATATTTTTAATTTTTTTTCTTTGATTCTTTTAAATCCACTATGGAATTTACATAAAAAGAATACAACTTATTTGTCATACTATCAACAACCGAAGCAATCTTCCACATATATGCCTTACAAGTCTCCTTTTCTTTTTCGTTCATTTCATCTAATAAATCAAATACTTCTCCTTCTTCACACCAATCACTAAAACTTTCATTAATATTTTCCATATCTTCTTCATTATTATATAACATATTTTCTATCTGTCCTATCACTGCTTTTAAACATTTATGTTTATCAACTTTCATAATTTAATCCTCCTCATTTAATCTTTTATTTGTTTTCTGTTCTTCTTCCTTAAGTTGTGTTAAATCAAAATTTTTAATTGCTTGTTCTTCTTTTATTGCCAATTTGTTTATTTCTGTCAAATTATCAAATATTGTTTTTATTTCTTGAATATCGAATGGAAATTCATACATTTTATTAGATATATTTTTAAACTCTTCTTCAAACTTTTTATAATATTGATTTTTATTATCAGCCAAATATTTATATACTATACTTGCTTTTCCACCATTTATTTCAAAATTTTTCATTATTATATCTATATTTTTACTAAATCCAATAAATTTTACATTAACATTATTTTTATGAATATATAAATTATATGTTGGTTTATTATCCCAAGTTTTTCCATTACTAATCACAAAATTTATTTTTTTTGTAAAATCTTCTTTTCTTTTCAATACTATATTGTCTTTTATTTCAATTTCAATATCATTATTAAAATAACCACTTCTAGTTTCAAATATTATACCTTTTTTATCATAAATTACTATATTATTGAGTATCACTTGTTTTCCGTTTTCCAATATAGTAGATAATGGCCTATACCATTTGTATGTTCTAAATAATTTTGTTTTTGTTTCCATAATTTAATCCCTCTCTTTATATATTATCATATTATTTTGTATTTGTCAATAACTTTTGTAAAAAATCAATTTATTTTTTATTTAATTCATATTTTTCCCATATATATTGCATTATATCATCATACATATCAAATTCATTTGTAAAACACTCTTCTATTTCTTCTGCATATTCACTATACCATTTTATTAATATTTTTACCAATTTATCATTTGTTATTTCATATAATTTTTCTAATGCCATTAAATCGTTTTCTTCCATAAATAAATTTACAACTTCTTTCATTTTAAAATCCTCCTTATTTTCATTAAATTTTTATTATACTATATCTTGTTAAAATTTTCATATTATGATAAATTGTAATATCATCACCATTTACAATATTATAACAATCATTTATTTGTCTCAGCTCATTAAATTCTATAAATGCACTTTTAGCCATTTCTTCTTTTGCTAAATCAAGACTTTTAAATCTTTTATTTATATAATCAATATATAAATTCTCATCATCTACACATAAAATAGTAATAATATAAATTCCTTCTTCCATATTAATCTCCTTTTATTGTTCTGCTTTCCGTTCTGGTAAAGACTTACAAACTTTTTACTATATATTTTTTATATTCTTCTATTCTATAATTTCTTATAGGATAACTTTTCATAAGTCTAGGGAATATAAATCTATATACAAACGGTTTTCCGTTTTCTTTTATAACTACATATTTTTCTGTGTTTAGTAGTTGTTTTAATCTGTTATGATAATTAAAATACATTTTGTTCCTCTTTCATTATAATATTATCATATCATTTTGTATTTGTCAATAACTTTTGTAAAAATTTTGATTTATTTTTTATTTTCAAGCTTAGGGTGTAATTCCCTATATTTTATTTTGCGTTGTTCACTTATTTTATCTCTATTTTTATAATAATAATCTAAATATTTTTGTTTTGCGTTTGGGTCTGTTTCTCTTTTTTTTCTCTGTTTTGCGTTTAAATATTCCCTGTTTTTAATTCTATAATTTAAACTATTCCTTTTTGCTTTCTCTTTATTTTCTTTTTGCCATTTAAGTGTTCTAGCAATAAGTTCAGCCTTATGTTTTTTATAATATTCTTTCATATATTCTTTTCTATCTCTTGCCATTTTTTTATAACCTCATATATCTTTCTCTATTTTTATTTTCCTTCTAAAATATAAACCTATTTCTTTTATTAATATTCAAAAACTTCCTGAGCAGCTTCATTAAATATCTCTAAACCTTTTTTATCATTTCCTACAATTTTTAGAGCTATTATTAAATCACTAGCTGTTGCAATAGTTATTTTAGTTAATTTTTCTCTTATTGTGTATTTAGGTATTAATGTTCCGTTTTTATAAACTAAATAGTTAGTTCTCATATTAATTCACCTCCCTTAAAATATAATTTCATTAATAAAATCATTGTAATTCATTTCCGTTATTTCTTTTACAGACATTTTTCGCTTAGTTGTAAAATTGTGTCTGTTATATTTTCTATGCTTAAGTTTTCGCTTTCTATCCAAATATAATATACATATTCTGCTAATTTGTTTATTTTACATTTTTATTTTCCATTTTCTTTTCCTCCTAAAATAATATTTTTAATCTTGTCAAGTTGTATTTTGCGTTTGTCTATATATTGTTTTGCGTTCTCATTTGTGCTAAAATAATCAATTGTTTCATTATTTATTTTGATTACGTTTTGATTTCCGTTTGCGTTCTATTACATAACCTTTATATTCCATATTCAATAAATACCTTTCTTACTAAATTAAATTCATTATCGCTTATTCCTTTACATTGCCATTTTTCTTCTAAATTGTAATAACTTTGTTGACACATTTTGCTATCTACTGAAACAATATAAATCTCTTTTCCTTTATATTTTTTTAAATCCTTTTCTAAAATTTTCATTTTAAAACCTACTATAATAATATTGTTTTGCGTTATTTTATTTATTAATTTGTTGTTATACAACTTATAAAGCTATTTTCCCCAATAATAATATGGTCTAAAAATTGAATATTCAAAAGATTACTTGCGTTCTTTATTTTTTCTGTGATTTTTATATCTTGCAAACTAGGGTTTGCGTTACCTGTTGGATGATTATGTACCAATATAAATTTTGTTGCATTTGCAATTAAAATTGTTTTGAATAATACTTTAAAATCTATATTACAAAAATCTACTCCGCCCTTTGCTATTTCTGAATATGCTATTATTTGATTTTTATTATTTAAACATATCAATATCATTTTTTCATCTGGCTCTAAATCCAAATTTTCGATTTCATTAATATATTTTACTATATCTTTACTACTAAAAATTGTTTTGCTATTGTATGTAAAATTTTTTTCTTTTACCATTTGTAATTTTATTTTACTAAATTTCATTTTATAACCCCCTATAATAATATTATTTTGCGTTTTTTAGTTAATTTCTTCCCAAAAATTATCATAATCAAGTAATTCCATTAAATCAATTTTCATTGTACTATATAATTCAAGAACTTGGGCATTATATTTGTCAAAATATTCTTTTGTTTCTGTTTCAACAATTATATAATTCATTTTATATAAAATTATTATCAGTTCTTTTGCTTTTCCTAGCTGCATAATTTCTTTATTTGTCAAATTATTCAAATTATTATTTAAGTTTTCCAATATTTGACTTTCAACTTCTTCTAGCCATACAATATCTCCACAATAAGATTTTATTATTTTTTCTTTATCTAATTTTATCATTTTGCGTTCTATCTCCTTTCAATTTTATTAATTTTTGTTTAATCTTTCTTTCACAATTTTTTCAATCATTTTTTCTTCTGCTTTTTCTAAATGCTCTTCTGTTAGCAGATACCCAAATATAAATATTGTAATTGTTAAAATTAACATACTTATTATCAACATATTTACTTTTCCTTTCCTTTTCAAACTTTATTCTAATTCAAATATTGTAATACGTTCCAAAATGTTCTCCAATAATCTGAGTTATATTCATTTTTTTTGCTATTGTTTTTATTTGCTCTAATGCGTTTATCAACTCATTTTCCGTTTGTTCTCTTGTTTTTTCATAATTTGCGTTTTATTTTCATTATAATATATTATCAATTTTTTTCCTTCATACATTATTCTATTATTTAATTTCAAGTTGTAATAATCTTCTTTTAATATAATTTCTAAATCTTTATAATCTTTCATATTTTCAATTAACTTTTCTAAATCTCTAAACTCTCCAATAACATCTGCCTTATACATATAATTATCATTATCCGTTATCCCTAAATAATCTTGTAGTTCTTTCAAGTCCATTTTTACCATTTTATACAACTCCTTTTTTTTATTATTTTTTATTTTTATAATATTATTTTCCGTTTTTAAAAACCTCATAACTCATATAATTATAATCGTTCATTTTTATTACCTCCTATTTTTTTATTCCATTTTTCCACTAATTTTTGGATTTTTGCCAATTCCTGCAAACACTCAATTTTATTTTGCTTTTTTATATCGCATTTTAAATATACAATTTGTTTCACAACTAATATTGCCTCCCTTTTATTCTAATTTATCCAAATCTTCCAAGTCGATTTCTTGCAACCCTTCTATTGCTACAAGATAATCATTTTCCAACATTTTTTTTATTTCTTCTTTAGTAAAAAATTCTCTATATTTAAAAATACCTTTTGCCCAATAATTTCTTATATCACACAAATTTGCAAGATTATTTGCTTTTTTAATATCACAACGATATAAAACAATATCATCTTCTAATAATTCAATTATGTTATACATTTCATTTTCAATATCATTTTTAAAACTTTCAAAACTACGAACAATATTAATTTTTTTTTCAAAATCTTGACAACCTTCCACATAAGGCAATTTGACAAAAACTTTTCTTCCTAAATATTTTTTTGCTTTTTTCATATTTACACTTCCTTTAAAAATTTTATTTTGTAAAATGTTCTATCAATTTTGCAATTATATTTTTGTTCTAATTCTTTAAATAATTCTTCCTCATCTTCTCTACAATAGTTTGCGTTAAAACACGGGTTTGTAATAGATACATTGTTAAACTTATCTAATCTCTCTAAAATTTCCTTTTTTGCTTGTTCTTCTTTTATATTTTTATTTTTCATTTTTATATATTCTCCTTTTTTAGATTATTTTTCTTTATAAAATTTTGATATATTTGCTCTTGTTCTTTTTTACTTAACATTTTACTACCTTCCTATTTCAATTCTAAGATAATATATCCATTAAAATTGTACAAATCAAACAAACTAGATATTTTACAACCTATAATATTTTTGTTGTTATATTTCAAATCTGCTATACTACAATTTTTTAGTGCCAAATTTTTGGCCTTTGTTATTTTTTCATTTTTTAATAATTCTTTTATAATACTAATCGTTTTTAGTTCTTTTCTTTTTTCAATAGAATTTATACAATACTTTTCAAAAGTATTAGTCATTTTTATTTTTATTTCCATTTTAAAACCTCCACTTTTTAAATTTTGTATGAATTATTTTCCGTTATTTACATATTACTTTTTGAATTTTGTTTAAATCGTTTTCCGTTTTTTACAATATCCCAAACATTAGAGATTAATTCTCTAATGTTTGATTTTTTGCTATTTTTAAAATTCTACAACTTGCTTGATATAATGCTCTTGCTTGTGTGTCTAGCCACTCCTCGTTTTTGTTTGGTTTTAGTTCGCCGTTTCTAGTTCTTTTCTGTTCGCTTTGTGTTGCCAACCTTTCGCAAATATCACTATTATATATCAAGCTACAACATCCCAAGCTATATTCTTTCCAACTGCTCGCACCATTTAAAAGATTTTCCTCTGTGATAATATCTCCATTTTCTATATTTTCTAATAGCTCAACTGCATATTCGCCAACACCCTTGTCCCATTTACTTTTTGTACTTCTTTTTTCAATTTCCTTAATCAATTCCAATTTTTTCATTTTCATACCTCCAAAAAACCGCTTGCCTGTTTGGTCAAGGCTTATGTCTTTTCTTGTTATATATATATTATAACATACATTTTATTGCTTGTCAATAACTTTTACAAAACTTTTTTAAATTTTTTTGATTTTATTTATTGACTTTTTTTATAGCTCTTCCTTGCTACTCTTTTATTATACCAAATTTTATTGTTTTTGTCAATAACTTTCGCAAAAATTTTTCATTTTTTTTTGTTCTTTTTATTGCCTATTTTTTTTCTTTAAATATCCAAAAATATCCAAAAAGAAAATATTTTTTTGGTCTTTTCTCGGTCGCTCGCTCGTTTTTCTTTTGCTCTTTATAGCTCGCATTTGCTCAAATTCGCTTGCTTTATAGAATAGCCTTTATAGGTCGTTTTTTTAGCTTGCTTTTATAGTTCATTTTTTATTTTTTATATTATAGCATAAAAAAGCGGTGTTACCACTTTTAATATGCAAGCTCTAGATTTGTTATTTTTTTCTCTTTAATTATTCCACTTTTTTTAAAATCAAAAGGAAAACAACTTTTTATATAATCCAAATCACTCATTTTTTTACCCCCTATTTTTTCAAAAATTCTAATTTTAAAATTTTAGTTATAATTTTATAAACTAAAAAAATACCGATTATTTTTTCTATTGTGCTAGAACTTAAAAAACTCTTATACTGCACCCATAAAATTAAGCCGTAAATTGCTAAAAAGTAAAAATATATAACAACCTTTACCGCTTCAATTTTTTCCATTAATTTGATTTTTTTTTCTGCTTTTTTCATTTTTTTCATACCTCCATTTTTTCTATTTTTCTACTCTTTAATTATACCAAAAATCATAATTTTTGTCAATAACTTTTACAAATTTTTTTTATTTTTTTTTGCTCTTGGCCGCACTCAAAAAGACAAAAAGTCGCACTCCAAAAAGACAAAAAAATATATGTAAATATATAATAATAATAATAATAATAATATAACAATATTTCACAACTAACATTATAAAAAATAAAAAAAATAATTATAAAAAAATAAACAAATAACATAAAATAAACATAATAAAAAAAACATAAAAATAATAAAATAAAAAAAACATAAAATAAACATAATAAAAAAATAAAAAAAAAGTATTTGAAAAAAATATTTTTCTTTTTTTTTGCACTAAAAAAAATATGAAACAAAAAAAAATAAAACATAAAAAACACAAAAATTTGTATAAAAAAATTGTATAATATTATATGTAAAATATTATACAATTAGGGGATATTTTACAAAAAGTCAAAATCAATATGTAATACACTAGCTTATAGCACTTTCATTCACAAACCAACATCAAAAAACAATGGAAACATTCAAAAACAAAGGAAAAGCATCAAACCAACATTGAAAAAAAATAATACAAAAAAATATCCAGCGCGATAAAGTGCGGAGGCGAGAAATGTAGCATTGTGCAAAAGTTTTAGGCGAAAGTTTAGGCGAGAGGCATTGAGAGAGTAGGCGAATATTGGTTACAAAAACGTAAAAACCCTATATAGAATAGTGTCTTTTTTGTAACCGCTGTAACCGTTGGTACTGTAGGCGTTCGGCTGTAGCTCAACGTAGAGCGGCGTTTCGTGATTTAGTGCGAGTGTGAAATAATATATAATAATATAATATATATAATAATATAATATATATAATAATATAAT